>Ga0233425_10000291_pt1 | contig 131831 bp, 98 predicted proteins | sample Watercolumn_Towu_2_FD_181712 | JGI IMG/M metagenome (GOLD analysis project Ga0233425, IMG submission 181712) | Freshwater microbial communities from Lake Towuti, South Sulawesi, Indonesia - Watercolumn_Towuti2014_140_MG | ecosystem: Environmental > Aquatic > Freshwater > Lake | place...
CAAGCAAACACGAATCAACGCTTAGCGATGCCAAGTATGTATTGGCGCCAGGACCGACCGCTGCAGATGACATTGGGATTGCAGCTTTTGCGACGTTGGACAAGGTGATTATTAGTGATCTCTTCAATGGAGCAATTAGCCGCGACGATTGCACGATCATTGTGCTCGCGATTCGAAACAAAAACTCGGCACGCAAGATCACCTATCATCCCTGGACGCCACGCAGCGTGTCGTTCGGAAGCAAGTACCCGTATGCGAGTCTAAGCGACGATAAGGGAAACGCATACAATCAAGTTCATTTCGGAGCCCTTACGTCGATACCCGGGCAACATCTTGATCCAATTTCAATCTATTATGACAAGATTGAAATGGATGTCTTGGTTTTCCAACGACCCGTTCCGGCAGCTACGTCGATGTTTCTTGAATTACCCCTAGTCCACTTTGATTCCATGTCGCAGGGGCACATTCGATTTAAGTTTGACTTACGAAGCATGCCGTTTCCGCCGACTGGCACTTCCAGGTTGACGAGTGCCGACTGGACAAGACTTGAGCTGTTACAGTTGCAACGCCACGTTGAACTTGAGAAAGCTCGCCGCCCAACGGAAGAATGGCTTAGAATTGCGGCATTCGGCGATCCGACTGTTGCAACGGAAGCACGGGGAGTGATCAAGTTTCGGGGCGAGAAGTCAATTCCGGTTTTGCGGAGCGGCTTAACTGACAAAGATGCCCGAATCCGAAGAACTTCCGTTGAAATATTCGCTGAGATCGGAGAGCCTGCGCGGCGCTATGTGTCCGAAATCGTCACGCTACTTGGCGACCGTGACGAACTTGTGTTGGAAGCTGCAATTCGTGCCGTGGGATTATTCTCATCCGATTCACGATATGCGATTCCAAGGCTATTGCAATTATGTGTTTCCTCAAGTCCCAGCATTCGTGCGCTTGCCCGATCGGTCGTCGCGACATTTCAACCTATTCGCCAGAACGAAATTGAAAGCCTAAAGCCCCTTCTGAAGAATGCGAATTCGGGCAACCGCTTAGAGATCATGCGAGCGATACAATCCTTAAAGGGCAACTGTACTGACTTGATTGAACTGCTGGGCCCCTACCTTATGGACAACGTCCCAGACGTTCGACGGGAAACTGCAATTGCATTGATGTATTCGTCAAATGTCGATCGATTGAAGATTGTCCCAATAATTCTCCCGCTTCTTCGCGATGAAGATGATGGCGTTCGCAATGTAATTCTCAAGTCCATGACGACACTTGGAAAGCCAACGGCTGATGAACTGCCGATCTTTCGAGACCAACTCCGAGGCGATTCAGATCAACTAAAGCTATTTATCTTGCATTCCATGGGGCAGATGCAGACGGATGCCGAATCGGCACTTCCATCTGTCTGGCCGTTGCTTGCAAGTAAGAACCGCGACGTCCGCATCGCAGCCGCGGATTGTATCGCAAGCGTTGGAAAATTCGATGACGTGCTCGTTGAAGTTCTTCTCCGGTCATTGTCCGATGCCGACGCGACTGTGAGAGAACGAGTCATGTTCGCGCTAGGTAAGGCAGGTCGAAAGAAAAAGGTCGTCGAAGCGATCTTTTTGGGAATGCGCGATAGCGAATTCCAGGTCCGAGCAGCGTCCATCGAAGTCTGCAAGCGCTTTCGTCCAATCTTTGCATCGGAAGATGCAGCCGGACTGCAAGGGCTTTGTAAAGAGCGGTTTCCTGAAGTACGATTGTTCGCCGCCCAAGGATTGGCAACACTTGCGCCGGAACCGGCGAACGCATTACCAACATTGATTCAACTCTTGGATGACAAGGACCCAGCCGTACGTCGTTGGGCGACAGTGGGCATTGGCGAACATGGCAAAACAGCAAGTCATGCGATTCCTAATCTGGTGGCCAACATCAAATCGCTGGTTGGGGCCGAAACGGCGATCGATGCGCTACTGTTGCAAGAGTCCGTTGCCGCTTCTGTAAAGATCGGCCAGGGCAGAAAGGCTGCCGACGCGATCCGATTCGGGTTAAAGTCAAAGTCAAGTCAAATTAAAGTCGAAACCGCTCTAGCGGCCGGACCCATCGGCGAAGACGCGATCTCGTTAGTTCCGGATTTGATCAACTTGCTAAGTGACTCGGACGCAGCAACAGCTGCCAGCAAATCTCTTGTCTCTATCGGCAAAGTCGGGCTGCCAGAGCTGATTTCGGCAATGCAGTCAGGTACCGACCGACAGCGATTGGGGGCGATCCGAGTTGTCGGCGAAATGGGGCGCGATGCAAAAACCGCGATTGTCCCGCTTCTTCAATTAGCGAAAGCGTCTAGGAGCAGTGAAATCCGCGATGCCGCGAAAAATGCTCTTGCAAAGATACAGTAGTTTTCGCAACAACCTGATCGAGCAACAAATCGCGGCGAATTGGAACAGGCACACATCGATTTGTCAGACCGACGCTTTTGGGGACTCGCTAAATCGCTTGTCCAGTGAATCTGTGGTTTCCCCAAAGACCACGCCTATTTCCCTTTCCCCCCCGCCTCATTATGGGGTGTATAGCGTTGCACCACGCAGTCGAGGCGGTTCTACTCGCAATGCGCGAAGCACGCGTCGGTGGGACAATGCGGTTTTGTGATAACCCAAATGACCCCTGTATCCTTCCCAATCATGCGACAGCCGGGGCCTTCGCAGGTTCGCCGGGCGGGGTTGATACAGTGACGCTGAAATCGGCTCGATTGAGCACGCGCCGCATGTCGCGGCCGCGATCATTCCAGGTAAACTGAACTTGGGCGTTTTTGTCAGATGATCCGATGGCGACTTCATCCATCCAGCAGGTCAGGAAATTCGCCTTCGAGAGGATCTCCGTGTGAACGAAATCGCCGTCCGACTGGATTGGAATTCGGGCGAAGATTTCGCGGCGAAACAGTTTGAAGGCGCAATCGACATCGACGATCTGCACGCCGAAAACAGTCCGCACCAGCCAGGAATACAAGTGCGCCGGCGTTCCCAGCCAGCCGGGCAAGTCATCCCGTCGGAGGCCGATAAGCAGGCGCAGAACGACATTCAATGTGGCGCGAGAGTATCGCGCCCAAGCCGGCAGCGGCCGGGCCGATCGAAACCCGCAGACAACGTCGACATCGTCGATTCGGTCCAGCAGTTTTTGAAGGTCGTGCGGCTGATACGGATAATCAAGCGACGAATAGAAGAGCAGGGGGCAGCTGGTGGCATTCATTCCAAGACGCAACGCCGCGCCGAATCCGCTGGGCTTCGGTTGCTCAATGATTTGCAGTTTCGAAATCCGAGGTGACATCGCCCTGATTTTTTCCAACGTATCGTCCGTGCTGCCGTCATCGACGACCACGAGATCGTACGGCCGATGCAATTTGTCCAAGTAGTTCGCCCACGCCGAAATGCCTTTCTCAACTGCAGTGCCGGCGTTACGCACCGGAAGTATGACGCTGATTGGTTCCTTAGACACCGCGGGTTTGTTGGCGGGGTGAGCCATGACGGTTCGAACTCCGGGAACGGTGCGCATCAGGACCAGGGGCTTCTCGTGCCGGCCCCCGGCTAAGTCGGTGTTACGGGCAACCTCTTCCAATCTACCAGATCGCACATGGTCCGACCATTCAGCCGCATGTTCCGGTTGCATCACCAAATAGTGCGTTCCCGGCCGGCATGCCCAAACGTCGAGATTCTCCCACTCCAAAAAAGTATTGACGGGCCGGCCAAGGTGAAACGCGAGCGCATGCGCCTCCACACGGAAGAAAAGTACGACTTGCGGATCACGGGCATGTTCACGGATCAGACGTGCGAAAGTCTGATGTTCGCGAAACGGTTCCTGATGCGGCAGGTAGACATGCAGCCACCATGCCCAGCCGCCCAAAACCGCGATGACGAGCGACGATGCGGTGGTCACAGCACCCCTGCGCCATGGAATCGACAAGCGACTCCAGACTTGCTCGCCGACACAACCGATCAAGATTGCCATTCCCGGATAAGCTGGCAACAAGTAGTCGGCCCGCTTGAATTTTGCGAACGAAAGCACGCCCACAACGACGCCAAGCCAGACGATTCCCTGGATGACCAACGGATCCTGCCGCCAGGCTCGATATCGCAAGATCCAAACGAGGATCACCGGCAATGACAGCGACCAGGGAAGAGCGTCAGCAAGTAGCCTTGGGCCGTAGTACCACCAAGGATGCACCGACAGCGCCTCGCTGTTGCCCAGTGCTCGCTGCACGTTGTGATACCAGAAGAAGACGCGCATGAATTCGCCATTGGTCGCGGAGTTGGCCCAAACAAACCATGGCAGCCCGACGAGCAGGCCCAATGCCGCGCCCGCAAACAGGCGCCACGACAGTTGCACACGACGCAGCGCGCACAGTGTGCCAACTACTGCTGCGGGCAGCACGAAACCGATCGGGCCCTTGAGAAGCAAACCTGCGGCAACCGCAAGTCCGCCGATCCACCACCACCGGCGACTGGGCAGAGTTATCACGGACAATGTCACACAAAACGCCAGCGGCATGTCGATGCGGCCGGTTCGCCCAAGCCACGTGAAGTGCAGCATCGTCGCTAAAGCGATCGGGGCGATCAACGCAGCTACTGGGCGTCCGCGTCGGCGTAGCCATTGCCACAGCAAGAAGACGCACGATGTTGCCGCGATGGCCGCCGGCAATCGTTCGGTCATGGCATCGACGCGGCCGCCTCGCAACGCCGTGATTCCGGCAACTAACCAATAGTAGAGCGGTGGTTTCTGCAAGTCGTAGTGATCGTCGAACAGTCGGGGCAAACCAAACGAACGATCATCCAACATGCGCTGGGCGTTCTGCGCGGCGCGGGCTTCATGGCTGCCCCACAAGTCGCGATCTGCGAGGCGATGGAAAAAGAGGAGCCCACACAAAGCGGTCAACAGTACGAAGTGTGTCCACGGCGACTTCAACGAAAAAGGCAAACGCTCAATTCGCTGTCGAAACGACGCGGCGATTTCCGGGAACAACTGAGCAGGTGTCTTCATGCGGCATTGCGTTTCGCGAAAGCATCGTGCAGGTTTCGGTACGCGTTCGACCGGCCGAGCAACTCTGCATGCGCGCCGACCGCATCGATGCGGCCGTGATCCAGCACGACAATTCGGTCCGCAATTTCCAGTGTGTGCAGGCGGTGTGTTATCACGAGCGTGGTGCGGCCTCGCTTCAGTTCGCGCAGGGCCTCGTGAATCTTTGACTCGCTCTCGGCGTCGATCTGGCTTGTGAATTCGTCGAGGATCAGGATTCGCGGATCACGCAAGATTGCTCGGGCCAATGCGATTCTCTGTTTCTCGCCGCCGGAAAGCGCCCGGCCGAGTTCGCCGGTCGGAGTGTCATATCCTTGCGGCAGCCGTTCGATGAACTCGTGGGCAAACGCGCGGCGCGCTGCAGCTTCCACCTGTTCGCGAGTCGCGCGGCGAGACCCAAAGGCGATGTTGCCGTGTATGGTGTCGTCGAATAGCACGGTGTCTTGCGACACAATCGCGATTTGCTGACGCAGACTCCGCAGCGTGCACGAACGAATATCGACGCCATCGATCAGCACGGCGCCTTCCTGTGGATCGTAGAAGCGGGGAAGCAGATTCAACAGTGTTGACTTGCCGCAACCGTTGCGACCGACAACGGCGACGACCTGGCCGAACGGAATGGTCAAGTTGACGCCGCGAAGAACTTCGCGGTTTGCTTCATATCGGAATGTTACGTCGGTAAAGGAGATTTCCTTCTCATGTGCTGCCAGACGAGTTGCGGTGCTATTGCGTGGCATGGCGGGCTTTCGATCGATGGCGGCAAAGATTCGTTCGGCTGCCGCCGCTGCAGCCTGCAGTTTCGTGTATACGCTCGACAACTTGCGGATCGGGTCGGCAACTGCGGCGAGGAGCGTGTACAGCAGAACCAGCGTCTCGTGGTCCAAAGGATATCGAGTCAGGCGGATGCCCCAAATATCTGTCTGCCCGCTAAGAACCAGATAGGCGCCAATTAGCACAGAGAGAGTCACTCCGGCGACGCCCATGATTTCGATCACCGGGCCGGCAATTGCCTCGATGCGAATCACGCGCATAGCGCGCCGATAGTACTCACGGGTCGCCTGAAGGAACTGCCGTCGAGCCCACGGCTCCTGATTGAACGCCTTGATAATGCGCATTCCGGCGAATGTCTCCTGAAGCATTTTGAAGATGTTCGACATTCGCTCCAGGACGCGCTTGCTGGCACGTTTCATCAGCCGGCCGACTCTTCCCATCACCAACACGCCAAGCGGCACGAGCACAAGAAACAGCAACGTAAGCTGCCACGAGACGGTACAGGCGATTGCAACACACGCGAGTGCCTTCAGCGGCTCGGCGATCACTTTTCCAAATAGGGTCTTCAGGCCGGCTGCCAGCGTTTCGGAATCATTGGTAAACCGAGCCGTCAGATCATGCGATCCTGCGTCGTGAAAGCTCTTCATGTCGAGGTGCAAGACGTTGCGGTAGAATCGATTTCGAAGTCGGTACAACGTCAAATTGGTCACGCTGCCGACCAGTGATTCCTGGACGAATTCAAAGATGCCTTTTACTGCGATGACTGCTAGGACCGCCGACAGCAGTACGACCAACGTCAGGAAACGGTCGTTGGGCAAGCACCGAGCGTAGAAGGACTGTAGCATTCGTAATCGCCAGACCATCACTTGAGCGTGGCGAGTCTTCCACTCGAATTGCCGAATGCGGTTGTCCAGTTCCTCTCGCGCCGCCGCGGACGGCGCAGCATCGCGCTCGGCATTCAACTTGTCAATCTTTGCACGATGCGACTCGGCCTGCTTCTCGATGTTCTCGATGTCGACGGCGACGGAATCAGCTAACGACGGCACGCCGCTCAAAAGCTTCATGCATGGGTGAACTGCAAGGAATATGACGCTCCAGAGAATGGCAGCGACGCCGGCGGCGGCGACCGAGGCAATGAGCCGGCCGCGATACTGCCAGGCGAATTGCACTGAGCGCAAGAACGGCTTCATGCAGTAGACCCAACTTCCATGTCGGCAACGCAAGCGTTGTTTGAGGTGACAAAATGTACCCTAAGCCCGGCAAATTGCACAAGACGTGTTCGAAGTACCGGCAGCTGGCACTTTTCGATGGCATACTTCGATCATCGCCGCTTTTCCGGGTGGTGATCCACAGTGCGTTTCATTGCATTGCACACCTTTGCCCATTCGGGCTTCCAGCGTGCAAACAAAGATCCCAGTCTGCAAACCGACAATTCCAGTGTGCAAAGCAATGGGTCGGCAGAGCAAACCAATAGATAGGACGTGCAACGAATTGCGTCAACGCAAACAAAGCGGACTGGTCGCAATCAGATGGTCCGCGATAATTCTTACTCTTCAAACAGCGCCACGCTCGCCGTGAAACCGTGAATGAAGTTCTTCCCGCCGACCGGGCCATATTCACCGGCAGCGAAGAAGCCGGCGAGTGGAATCGGGCCGCAGTGTTGATGCAAAGCCGCTGCATCGTGATGCGGCGTCGTAAACAGCCGTGTCCCTCGGCCGTTGCAGGTGAATAGGAGCGCTGCGGCCGGAGAAACTGGATGGCGCTGTCGGTCGCGTTCCAGAAGCAACCGCAGATCTTCGTCGGCCGATGCCGCATCACGCACGTGGAATTGAACCGTTTGGCCTACGCGGACCTGGTCCATCACCTGCATGGCGCCGGAATTCGAATCGATTCCGTAGAGGTTGCGCACGAGAAAGTCGCCGCGCTCGAACTTCTCCTGATATTCATTGATCACGATGCCGACGTGCAGCCCGCGGCGCACCAGGTCTTGATCCTCGGTTGATAGTTGCGGCCACAGTTCACGAAGCTGATCCAGTGGCGACATGCCGCCCAACTGTTCGATCACGGCGCCTTGGCCGCGCGTAACCACGAGTGGCTTTCCGATCGGCCGGCAACCCTGCGAGACGATGCTCCGCATCCGTACGTCGCCTTGCAACAATACGCCGACGGCGCCCGAGGATTCAACGCGTTCGTTGACCAGAAGAAACGTTTGTCCGGGACCTGTGCCGCTGGCGTTGCCGCCGATGACTTGTAATCCTGGATAATCTTCGTTGATTCTCGGCAAAAACAGTTGGTCGGCAGGAAACGTATAAGGGTCGCCCAGGATCAACATCGATGCGGTGGACGACACGCCATCCAATAGCGCGTCCGGCCAACCGAGCAGGCTCCAGCCATCCGGAGTTCGGCTGGGCATCAGGTGAAACGCTTCGACGTTGGCGCGGGAATTCCAACTTCCGAGCCAAAGGGTCAGCGCGGGTTCCAGTTCAATCTCCGCCGTGCCGCCGACGATCGCTTCGCCGACGCAGCCGATCATAGCACTGACTCCGAGTGTTGCTTTGAGCGACACAAGATCGGGAATGATGTCAGGCAAGTGATGCGGCGAGACGAATAGTATCGCCAAGTCCGGATTCGGCACAGAATGTCGAGCAGCCGCCAGTACCTCGCCGCACGCACGTTTGGAGTCCGACTCAGTAGAAATGGCCGCTGCAAATGGCATGATCGACTCTTTGGGCTCATTCAGCGACGCCGGTCGTTCAGCGAATCGCCCCGTCCAAAGTGAATTACGAGTTCGTCACGGGAATTCGATACCGGAAAACACCTAGCCGGGAGCCGCGCACGAGGTAAGCGGTCCGATTTGTTCGCCGCTTACTTCTTGCGCGGTTCCGTGGACACCGAGTCGGCAACTTACTTCGGCGTTAGTCCTTCGAATTCGACGAACCGTACAGATAGTGTCAGTTCCTCAGTTCAACTCGCGTTCGAACACCGGAAAACTTCCTTGGCGGCGAAACAATCGATGGTAGAAGCTCACTTGTTCGATGAGGTCCGATGGAACCTGGGCGGCGATGCAATCGATGTCGTCATGCAATTGTCGGGAGGCGTTCGACAGCAAGTCGAGTCCGACGCTCGAAACGTTTCGATCCGGCATCGTCAAAAAACTGAACATTCCTCGAATTCGTTTGACGTCCTGCCATTCGTTGCCGAATGCTCCAAGACGAAAGCAGGGCATCGCGGAATCGACCTTGGTAGGATCGGCATAACCTGACTCCTGAATCAGGATGGCGCATCCCAAGATTTCTCCGGCGGCGGGCGCTGCGGCGGCAAATAGCGACTCGGCCGGGAAATAGGGATTGGCGAACAAGCGAGATTCTAGCTCAGCCGGCGTCCTTCCGTCGTAAAGCGACCCGCCCATTCGAAGTACTGCCGGCACATCGGCCGGTGTGAGGCATCGGATTACCGGACCACGATACAATGACTGCGTCGGCAGGTCCGACACATCGATAACGTAATTCACCATTTCGCGTTTTCTGACAAAACCATGTTTCTCCAACGATTGCGCAACTTCGGTCCAATCTCCACGATAAGCGGCAAAAATTCGCTTCAAGCCCGCCTTTCGCGCTGCTGCTTCGGCTGCACCCCAGAGCGGGCTGGTCCAACGTTGAGCGCCGACGCGACTCCATGCATTGCTGACGCGACCATTACGGTTCAGCACAATGTAAGCGACCGGCGTGCCCGCTTCGACGGCGTAGAACCGCCAGTCGGCCGCAAAGGCCGGCGAACGCTGACGACGTCGAATTTCATCGACGCTGGCCGGCTTGAACCCAGGCAGGCTGCCGGCGGCTTCGTTGTAAATGGCTGCCTGAGCTTCTTCGTCGCCCGGTTGAAACGTGCGAATGGTCATTGCGGTCGTCTCACAAGTACGTTGCCTTGAATGACTCTAGCCTAATCCAATCGATTGTGTCACTCGTTCGGCGGACCGGCGAGGGCGGCAACGGGGCCGGCATCCTTCGGTTCGATTCGCAACGAATGCCAACTGACGAGGATGCTCAGCCCTGAAGTAAGCACCGCTGCCAGAAGCGCCCACGGGCCCGAGAGGACGAACAGGATCGAGCCGACCCAAGGCAGCAGCAGTCCACGGATGCCGTTCAGAACAAAATGGATGCCATTGTAGACCGGCACATCCTCGACCTTCGGCGCGAAGTAGGTGGAGCCGAGCGCCCAAGTCAATTGACCTCCGCTGTTGCCGAAACCGAACAAAATACTGCCGATGACGATCAGAACCGGCCAACGCAAGAGCACGCCGAGCAAGTAACACAGCAAATACACTGTCGACAAAACACTGATTAAGACACGACAACGAATGATGCCGATCCGATCCAGGATACGTCCCCAGAGCGTGGAAGACAAAGCGAGCACCAACTGCGGCAAGACCGATAGCGATGCCGCAAGGCCGAACGGGCCGAACTGCAAGTCACGCCTGACGAGCAACAGCACGACGTGTGTCGACATGAAGAATGCCGCGCCTGACAAGAAGTACGCGATCTGAAACACTCGGTAGGCCCGATCGCCGCTCAGGACACGATTCACCCCGGAGACGCTTTCAGTCAAGGTGGGTCGAACAACCGGCGGGGCTGCAGCGGTCGGCAAATGCAAGTTGTGGTAGAAGTAACAGCCGATGAGGCCGGCTAGTCCTGCGAGTGGGTACAGAATTCGATACGTCTCATGGCTGATCTCAAGCAGCCAACCGGTGATCAGAATGCTTGGCACCATCGTGAGATAAGTCCAAAACACAAACTTGCCGATGACACGACCCCGAATCTCCCGTGGATAAAGGACCGAGTAAAGGCTCGACTGACCCATGCGCATTGCCGAGTTCAAAAACTGAGCGATCGTGACGAGAAGCGTGAACACCCACGACTTGTCGACCCAGAAGACGAAGAACAGAGGAATGTTTGCGGCAACGGCCATGAAAGTAACGAGCGAGCGCATTCCCCAACGACGTCCGAGCGTCGCCCATACCGGCCCAAAGAACACACCGACTGGAAACGCGCTGACGAGGACGGTGAGTTCGAGCGGCCCGGCGCCGACGCCGCTGACGGCGGCGACCGGCGCAGCGACAATCGCGAGCGCCATGAAGATGCCGTTGAAGCCGGAGAAGATCGACTCGACCAGCACGTTGTGCCGGGTGGCCGAATCCAAACCTTCGCCGCTTCGAAGTTCTGTGGGCACGACCGGCAGTTCCTTCGCGTGGAGAAACGGATCAAACTTGAGCAAAAACGGTGGTCGATCCAAATTTCCTAAATGAAAGAGACGATTCAACCGGCAAAGGCCGCAATTTCGTCCGAGTTCCCGCAGGTTGGGTAAGGCGAACGGATTCCGGCGTTGGCGCGTCTTTCCCGAGCCTTCCGGATTTGCTCAACGCTTAAGTTCCGCGCACAATTCTAGCGAGTCGCCGGACCATGCGGCGCTCCGAGCGAATTAACGCTCGATTTCTTGTGATTCCGGTAAAGTTCGCCGGAAGATTGTCAGAGGTGGAGTCATGTTTCGAAAGTGGTTCGCGCTCAGCATGATCTGCGCGATGATCGCCACGTCGACGGGGTGCGCACTGCGCGAACGTCGTGGCGGTTTATTGGCGCGGTATCGCGGGCAATCGCCGACAGCGACTTTCGTCCCGTATTCTCAGCCGATGTCGCCGGCGACGCCGTGCGAGTACACGATTCCAGGACCGATCTGGGATACGCCGTGTCAACCCGGATGCGGTCCGTCGGCGCCGCCGATGCCGGGTGCAGGCACTCCGCCGCCATCGGCAACGGAGCAACCGGGCACAGCGCCTCGAGTACCTGCCGGACCAAGCAAACTGATTCGGCCTGGTCAGACGGCGTCGGATCCAAAGTGAGCTCACCGGCGATACGGCAGCAATTCGGTTCCGGGCTGGGTGCGGTAACCGGACGGCAATCGCAATTGCGCCGCGGGCGCGGTGTTGTAGCCGGTCTTTAGTAACGGCGGCTCGTCCGAATTGGGCGATCCTTCGTCGTGCATCCATGTCGGTGCGTTATTGCGAAATCCGCTGTAACGCATCGATCCCATTGAATTGCGACCGGCCGATCTACAATCCGCACACGTCGAGCCGCAATTATTGCGAGCGCGACCGGCCGCAAAACGGTCGCGGCATGCTGCATGTGTGCCGCAGTCGCCGTTGCAATACGGTGATCCGTTGGGAAACCACGCCAAGAGCGATGGCGGCTGCGAATCCGGCCGAAGGGCAGTTTCGCCGCCCTGAGGTCGGTAACAAGCAAAATCGATCAGCTTTCGGATACAGTTGTTGTCATTGCCGCATGAACGGCAAGAATCGCAACTGGAAGGCGAGCTATGAGCCGCTCCGCCAAACCGGTAACCTGCCGGTGTCACGTTGCCGCGACTACTGCCTGGACGGGACTCCGGGTGAACCGTGCGACCGAACGGATTGACCGAGTATTGACAGAATCCGACGCCGGCAAACAGCCCAGTCGCCAAGATTGCGAATGCAAGTCGCTTCATTTTCGAATCCTTTCCTCTTCGCGGTAGATTCCCTTATTGAGTCCTTTCGGCGTAGTCGCGCAGGCTTCCGTACAAAAGCAACGGTTGTTGCGACCGGTTTTTCCCTACTAAGTGATACAATCGCGAAAGTTTCGCCCTCTTCCCTGGTTTGCCAACAGCCGCAGATGTTTTTCCGGCGGGAAGGCGCAATTGAGGGCAAACGCGTTCACCGGCTTCTCCATGACAATCGCCAATGCCATTCCTGATACGGTTGCTCGCGCCATTGAGGGTGCTTTCACGACGAGCCTATTTGTCAGTGTGCCGCCGCTAACGCTGCAACACACATTTGAGCCGGATCGAACCGAAATCTGGGAGTTGTACCGCGGCCAAGCGCTCGATCACCGGCACACGCGGGAAACGCATCGAGTGGCTATGTGGGCGATCCATGACGGAGCAGAAAAACAGTTCGGCGAGCCGCTGCTGGCGTTGCGTTGGGATGCCGTTCGACATCAGCTTCATGTCACGCGAGGCGTACTTAGCCGAGTCTGGGAGGCGTACACCAACGAGTCCGGCGGCGTGACCACCAGGCCTGTTCAAAGGAGAGTGCGCGAACTCGTCGCCACCGTTCCGGTTCGCGATGACGATAGGACGGTTGAAATCGTCGCATCGCTGGCGCGGCATATTCAACAAGCTGTGACGGGAATCAGCCGATTGCCCCTCACTTCAATCGAGTCTCCGTTGCCGGAGTTTCAGTCAGGACACCTCTATTACAACGGGCCGGCGGACTCGCTGGGCGGGTTCAATACGGCCGACGAGCGTCGCGCTCGCAGATTGGAATTCTCGTTGCGGTCGGGTGTGGCTGAAGAAGCCGCTCCAATATCGCGCAGCGAGTACTTTAGCGATCTAAGCCGAATGCTGAACGACACATCATTGTCACCGTGTACGGACTGGCTCGATTCGATGATCAAGAGCGTGGCCGAGTTCAAATCCGACGAGCCTGATGCGATTGCCGACGTTGTCGATTTTTTCAGCCGGCAGTTGCGACTGTTGTTCCGGCATCTCAATGCCTTCGACCTGGTGCAGTTCCATCAACGAGGGGCAAACTATCCCGATGCCATCTTGATCAACGGTTTGCTTCAAGGGATTCTGAAGTGCGCGCAAGAGCACCCAAGCGTATTTCTGAATGAATGCGGGGATCGGCCCGAAGACCTGCAACGAAAACTCCGACGCCGGTTTGGCATTTCGGCGGGGTGGCTTCTGTTCGAGAGATACCGTGGCCATCCGGTTCCGGACATTCCAATTTCCATCGGTGAAAACGCGCGAATCTATCGATACAGTCGCGTCCCGGAGATTCCGGAGGAACAAATGGCTGACCCAGCGGCACGGCGACGCCGACTGTTCGAGGAAGATTGGCGCACCAGATTCCAGATCGACCAGGTACGACGTCAATGCGCACTGGACTTCAATGACCCTTCTACAAGCATCGAGCTGGGCAAGGCGTTGTTTCTTGACCGGCCTTTCGGAGTATTCAAAGCCAACGGTGAACCGGATCGTACTCCGCTCTTGTCGTACCTTGCGTACAGCGGCAGTCTGGCCGAATCGTGGCTGGCGATTGCGTCAACGGCACTCGACGCTCCAAGAGTCAAGCCGGTTGCGTTCGTAGGTGTTTCATGGAACGCGGTCAATCCGAGGTTTCGCCCTGGGGCTGCGTCGCTTGAGGACGCCTCGCTCGTTGCCGACGATTTTCAGTTTCTCGAGCTCACTTCGCGCAGCCGCAAACTCCTTTGCAGTTCTTTCGACTGGCGACAACTGCAAGCTTACTCCGATTTCGATCCGGCATCCGCTGGAAACCTCCTGATTCGCTCTCCCGACGATCCCGAAGTGTTGCTGGGCTACGGCTCCGACGCGCGTAAGCGAATCGCGGTGCGATGGCGGCCTGGCGACGGGCTCACGATTCGAGCCGGAGTGGAACTGCCGGCGTCGGCATTGTGCCTCACCGGACGTTGGCGTGACGATGGCTCGAATGAAACATTCTCTGATTGTGCTATCCACGTGCCGCTGCTGCGGCCGTAGTCCGTCAAGCGGGCAGCCGTGGCACGGCCAGCGATATCGGGCCGGGGCGATCCTGGCATGCCGTGTGAATCGCGGGCATCGACGGCTGTCCGATGCAAACGCGGTGTGCTGCCTCGCGCGCCAGAGCAGGAAGGTTGCATTCGCGGCTCAGGTGCAACTGAACGACGTGGCGCAGCGTACCGGGTTTGGATTGATCGAGAACAGTCGCAAGAAATAGTGCTGCCTGAACGTTCGAAAGGTGTCCTTCGTCACTGAGAACACGATCGATCAGCTCCGGCGAACGGGAACTGCGCTTTTCCATGGCGACGTCGTGATTGAACTCCAGTGCCAGGACATTCACGTTTCGAAATCGGCTTGCGAGTTCCGGCGTCCAGCAGCCCAGATCGGTCACAATGCCGACGCTGGCGGATTTGCCGGCCGACGAATCGTGATGATCGAATCGAAATGCAAACGTCGGAATGGCGTCATGCGACACCTCGAAAGCGGAAACGGACAAGCCTGACGCGACCGAGACGGGTTCATTCGGCTGATAGCTTCGAACGAGTCCGGCTGATTCCAGTTTTCGAAACGCTGGGCTGAAGCCGGCCATGAAAGCGACATGGAGCGAATGGCAGTAAAGCGGAATTTTTCGCTGAACCAGTTGAACGACTGTGCGCTCGCGCCAGTGATCGCCGTGAACGTGCGACAAAAAGACGGCATGCACGTCTTTTAGACTGCTGCCGATGCCGGCCAGGCGAGCCGCCAGTTGTCGAGGGCCGAGTCCAAAGTCGATCAACGCGCCGAAGGCGCCATGTTGCAGGAACGATGCGTTTCCGGCACTGCCGCTGGCCAGAACGGAATACAGCAATGCCACAGACCGACCCTCACGGACTGGAACGAACACGGTCAATTCACAGAATAGCGAAACACCATGGTTGATGTGCCATGTCGGGACACAATATGAATCCATTTGCCGATCGCAACTCGACTGAGCGATTCACGGCGCTTGCGGAAGACTACGATCGTTGCCGCCCCGACTATCCGCTGTCGCTGTGGCAGTTTCTTTGTGAATATGCTGCAATTCAACCCCCGGCTCGAATTGCGGACATCGGCTGCGGCACCGGCATCGCCACCCGCCAGCTTGCGTCGATGGGTTACGACATTGTCGGAATCGAGCCCAACGCTGCCATGCGTCAGTTTGCGATTGCGCGCGTGCCGGTCGGTAGCAGATCGCCGGAATATCGAGACGGCACGGATGCGCATTCGGGACTTCCCGCGAATTCCGTCGAGATGGTCATTGCCGCTCAGGCCTTTCATTGGTTTTCGGCCGAAGGGGCGCTGCAAGAGTTTCATCGAATACTGAAGCCTGGCGGGTGTGCCGCATTGATCTGGAACAATTGCGACGAGCGCGACCCATTTACGAACTCTTATGTCACTGCTTTGCGCATGGCGTCGGCGGAAAAAACCGTGGCCGACGCGAGCCAGTCCGCAACCGGCGAAGTGCTGTTGCAGCATCCGTTGTTCGTAGAAGGTGTACGACGGGAATTCCCGCACTCTCAATTGCTCGACCGCGACGGATTGCGTGGCCGGGCTTTTTCTGTGTCGTTTGGCCCGCGTGACGCCGCAGGTCGAGATCGATTCGCGACGTTGCTCAATGGGTTGTTCGAATGTCATCAGCACAACGGAGTCATTGAAATGAGATATCATTCCGTGTTATTGGCGGCCAAGGCGCGGCGCTTGTAGCTCCCCGTGCCGATTGGTATGCTGAGTGTACACGCCCGCCGAATGTTTGCCAGTGACGAAGGATTCTCTCCATGGCCGAAACGAAGACGATTCTGATCGTTGATGATGACCGCGACCTGGTGGATGGCCTGCGCATTTTTCTCGAACGCCAGGGATACAAGGTCGTACATGCCCATGACGGTCATCAAGGCAAGCAGATGATCTACAATCACAAGCCTGATCTCGTGATCTTGGACATGATGATGCCGCGAATGGGCGGGTATCCGGTGCTCGAGCACTTTCGCGACAAACCGGCGCCGCCGATCATCATGATCACGGCGAATGAGGGAAGCCGGCACAAAGCGTATGCAGAGTACCTGGGCGTCGTCGATTACATTCGCAAGCCGTTTGCGATGGAGAAACTGCTCGAAGCGGTGAACAAAGCGTTTACGACCGCCAAAGAACCGGATCCTCCGCCCGTGGCCGCCCAGTGAGTTCAGCTCAAACGATTCCTTTTGCCTGAAGTTTCTGTTCCAAACTGCCCAATCGCACGAGCGTGTGGTCGCGGCGGCCGTGCGAAAGCTGATAGATGCCTGGCATGGCCAACGTTTCGCCCGGAGCCAGCCGGCATTTGGCCTGTTTGGTCATGCTCAATTGAAACTGAGATTGAAGACAGTCGTTGCAGCAAAGGGAATAGGTCTTCAATTCGCTGGTGATGCCGTCGCTCCAGTGCGATGCGATCTTGTAAACCGCCTTATGTGAACAACCGGCTGCGACGCAGATCACTGGATAGTCTTTGAGCGGCATGAGTGTCACGAGTCGGCGGGAAACGGAATCGCCTCGCCCCGAATCTTGGCCAAGGCATTCATCGCCGCTTTGAGTTCCGCCTCCCGTTTGTTCCGGCCCCATGCCGCGGGGTAGCGTTGCCGGTCGATCTCGGCGGCGATCTTGAAACACTTGTTGTGGTCCGGCCCCTGCTCATCGAGCACTTGATAGCGGGGAGTTTCGCCGAAGTCGCGCTGCGCCACTTGCTGCAACAAGGATTTGAAATTGCCGCGGTGCGCCTCTTGTGCAACGCGGTCGATGATCGGCCCCACGTGCCGCAACAGAAACTCCTTCGCCGACTCCATGCCGCCGTCCAGGTAAATCGCCGCGATGAGCGATTCGAAGACGTCCGCCAGTAGGTTTTCCGGGACGTCGTGGCGATCGCCCATGCCTTTGCCAATGATCAGGAAGTCGCCGAGGTGTAGCTGCCGGCTCAGGTAGGCACAGGTCTTTCGGCTGACGACCATGGACTTCACCTTGGTCATGTCGCCTTCTTGATAATCTGGAAATCGAAGATAGAGCTGTTCGCAGCAAACAAGGCCAAGAACTGAATCGCCGAGGAACTCAAGCCGCTCGTTCGAGCCGGCCCGAGTATTAGCACCGGACGTGTGAGTTAGCGCAGCACGAAGCAATTCCGGCTGGCGAAACTGGTAGCCGATCAGGTTCTGGCACGCCGTGATGACATCGGCCTCGGCGGCCTCGTGAGTTTCCGTTGGCATATTCTTGAAATCAAGTCATTGTTCCCACACAGATTAGCACTTCCCCTGTCAGCGTGTCAACGTGTGGGGAGGATTCAACGCTGTCAACAAACTTGTCACCAGTGTGCCAAGTTCCGTCTCTAATTGGGCGAAGCTGCCTGCTGCGCATGCCTCGATCCTCCTGACCAAAGCGCTGCCGACGATGATGCCGTCTGCTTCCTCTCGCAACATTGCCGCATGTTCCGGCTTGCTGACTCCGAAGCCTACACACAACGGCAGGTCGGTCATGGTTCGCAGCTGCCTCAGTTGAACCCGCAATTCCTCTGGCAGGCGGTCACGTTCGCCCGTGATTCCCGAAACGCTGACACAATAGACGAAGCCGCTGCATAGTCGCACGATTTTCTGCGCTCGCTCCGGCGTCGTCGTCGGCGTCACCAACAGGATCGATGCAAGCCCGCGATCATTGCAGTGTTTCACGAAATCCGTTGCTTCGTCGGCCGGCAAGTCGGGCACAATCATACCGGAAAGACCTGCACGGCACGCTCGATCAAGGAACGCAGTTGGACCGCGTCGATGGATCAACGAATAGGAAGCCATCGCCACCAAGGGAGTGCTCACCGGCTGCGCCATACGTGTCAGCGACTCGCAACAAACAAAAATGTCTTCAACCTTGAGACCCTTTGCGAGCGCCCGAACATACGAGGCCTGGATCACTGGGCCGTCGGCGATCGGGTCGCTGAATGGAAAGCCGACCTCGACAAGGTGCGCACCCAATCGATCCAGCAACCGGACGATGTTTGACGTCCATGCGATACTTGGATCGCCGGCAGGCAAGAACGGCATCAGCGCCTTGCGGCCGCTCTGGCGGAGCTTTGTGAACAGTGCGTCAATCGGATTCATGGGGCTCTGCAAAGGTTGGTTTCATTCGAGGTGGATGCCTTGCAAACGCGCCACCTCGTGACAGTCCTTGTCACCGCGGCCCGAAAAACAAACGACCACCACATCTTCCTTCGGCCGATCAGCGGCAATTCGCATCGCTTCGACCAGTGCGTGCGAAGTTTCCAGCGCCGGGAGAATTCCCTCGAGGCGGCAGCAACGATCGAACATCGCCAACGCTGCTGCGTCATTGACTCGCGCGTAGCGTACACGGCCACTGTCTCGCCAGAAACTATGTTCGGGCCCTACGCCTGGATAGTCGAGCCCTGCTGATACCGAGTGCACGTTGCTGGTCTGCCCATCATCATCTTGAAGCACATAGCTGAACGTTCCGTGCAGAACACCGGGTTTGCCGAAATTCAACGTCGCGGAGTGATCGCCCGCGGAGTCGCTGCGGCCTCCCGCTTCAACGCCTACAAGTTCAACGCTTTGATCCTGCACAAATGGATAAAATATGCCGGCGGCGTTGCTGCCCCCGCCGACGCATGCGATGACAACGTCCGGCAGCTTGCCGATTTGCGTCAGGCACTGAGCATGAGTTTCACGCCCAATGATGGATTGAAAATCACGTACTATCATCGGAAATGGATGCGGGCCGACGACGCTGCCGATGATGTAATGCGTGTCAGCAACAGTCGCCATCCACTCTCGTAACGCATCATTGATCGCGTCGCGCAGCGTTTGGCTACCGGTCGTCACGCTCACAACTTCGGCGCCCAGGGCTCGCATCTTGAACACGTTGAGTTGCTGCCGGCGAACGTCTTCGGCGCCCATGTAGACTCGACACGGCAGTCCGAAAAGCGCTGCGGCAGTCGCACTGGCAACGCCGTGTTGTCCGGCTCCGGTCTCCGCGATGATGCGTTTCTTGCCCATCCGCTGCGTCAGCAGCGCCTGGCCGATGCAGTTGTTGATCTTGTGGGCGCCCGTGTGATTCATGTCCTCGCGCTTCAGGTAAATGCGGGCGCCGCCGGCCTCCTTCGTCAATCGTTCGGCGTAATAGAGTCGTGATGGCCTGCCGACATAGTCATGCAGAATACGGTGGAACTCGACTTTGAATTTCGGATCGGAAATTGCCTGTCGATAAGCATCGGCAAGCTGACCCAGCGCGTACATCAGCGTTTCGGGAACATACTGTCCGCCGTATGAGCCGAAGCGGCCGCGCTGATCAGGAACGTCCAAGAGCTTTGACATTGCATCACACTCGCCATAGCCAGGCACTGATGTAGTTGTGTGGAATTCGTCGATGCCGTCAAGCGCGTTCACCCTCTATGCCGTCAAGCGCATTACAATGATCTGATCCAATCGAGGAGTAGCAGTCCATGCCGGAATTGCCGGAGGTCGAAACGGTCGTACGCGACCTGCGCGTGCCGTTAATGGGCCGAAGGATAACGGCAATTCGATTCAGCGGCGAACGACTGCGTCGGCCCTGGAAACGAAAATGGGGCTCGCAGTTGATCGGGTCGACGTTTTCCTCGATTCGCCGACGAGGCAAGTGGATCATCGCTGATCTCAAGCCAAGCGGTCATTTGCTCATTCACCTGGGTATGACAGGGCAGCTGACCATTGGTTCCGCGGATAGTGAACTACTGAATCATACGCACGTCATTTTTGACCTGCATCGAGGCGACAGACAGTTGCGATTTCGAGACGTTCGTCGCTTTGGCAGTATCGAGTATTACCCCTTTCTCGCGGGCATCGAACAAGTGCTGGAGAAGAAGCTCGGTCCCGAACCTTGGGACTTGCCGGTCGACTGGTCTGACCGCTTTTCAAATTCGTCGCGTTGCATCAAATCGATTCTCCTTGATCAGCGTGTGGTCGCAGGCGTCGGCAACATCTACGCGGACGAGGCGCTGTTTCTTGCAGGGATTTCACCGACGACGGCCGGTCGTCGGATGTCGGCGACACTAGCATCGCGACTACGTACGGCCATACTGAGCGTGCTCGATCATGCCATTGAGAAGCGTGGCTCGACGATTCGCGATTACATTGGCGGGTCGGGTTTGCAGGGAGGTTTTCAACAGGAGTTTCGAGTGTACGGCAGAACCGGCAAACCGTGCGACCGTTGCAGCGTCCCGATTGCGTGTTGCCGATTGGCTGGAAGATCGACACATTACTGTCCTGCATGCCAACGCGTTACTTGATCGAGGGTTGGATGTCGTTTCGCACGCTGAAAAAGCTGCTGGGTGAATCCAGTCTGGAACGGAAGTGCCGTTTTCTATTGGGCGCCGGAATTCTCGTGTTGATCGTCCTCAGCTTCTGGCTGTACGCATGGCAGACCGAAAAGCTCGCATTTGAGCAGACCATTAACACGGGCCGGCTGCTCGTCGATCCGTTGATCGCGAGAGTGCATCTCGAATCGGATCAACGACGATCCGCAATGAAGGAATTTCAGGAAGGTTGGGAAAAGCACTGGCCGGAAGGCCTGAGCAATTACCATTACTATGTCTTGCGTCCAAACGCGACGAAGCCGCAGAATCGCCCCGACAACGAAGAAATCGATTTGATCCGTGCGTTCGCCGAAGATCCGACACGGCTGGAAGAAGTGCGACACGTGCGGGACAAGGAAATGGTCTATTATTACGCACCGATCCGCGCTGCTGAATCGTGTTTGAAATGCCACCCTGTCTCAGATGCCGAGCGGCTGGAGATAGGCGAGATTCGGCCCAACGGCATCCTTGCGGTCATCCGTTTCGAACTCAGCACCGAGCATATTCGCAGCGGTCTGCACGCCAACCGCGCGTACTTAATCACCAACGGCCTCGTGACTGCGCTGTTGATTGTCGGCGGCACCTACCTGATTATTCGTTATGTCATCGTCAAGCCTGTGCGTCACCTGAAACAAGTCACCGAGGCTGTTGCCAACGGCCAGTATTCGGTGCGGAGCGAAATCTCAACCGGCGACGAGTTCGAAGACTTGAGCTATGCGTTCAATCGCATGTTGCGAAACCTCGTCACCATGCAAGAGAAGCTTCGACGCGCCAATTCGGATCTGGATTTCAAGGTGGACCAGTTGGCTCGTGCCAATATGGCGCTATACGAGTCCAATCGTATCAAGAGCGACTTTCTGGCGACGATGAGCCATGAGCTTCGCACGCCTTTGAACAGCATCCTTGGTTTCAGCGACGTGCTCTTGGGCAATCCGCAACTTTCCGACAAACAGCAGCGCTGGGTCGCCAACATTCAAACAAGCGGGCAGCAATTGCTCGGCCTGATCAACGACGTGCTCGACCTCGCCAAGATCGAAGCGGGCAAGATGCAGATTCGGCCGGAGTCCTTCCGCTTGGCCGATGTCTGCGACACGCTGTTGCAAAATCTTCGCCCGCTGGCGGAGAAAAAGAACATTGATCTGCGGCAGCAGGTCTCGGCCGACTTGCCGACCCTGCACCAGGATGCCGGCAAACTTCGCCAGATACTGACGAATTTGTTGACCAACGCGATCAAGTTCACGCCGGAAGGCGGGCGCGTCGCGATTCGGGCCGACGCCGACAGCCAGTTCGTCAATATCCATGTTGTGGATACGGGAGTCGGCATTTCGCCTGACGATCAACACGTCATTTTCGAGAAGTTTCGTCAGTCGGCGAATCCGCTTACGCGCGAGCACGAAGGCAGCGGCTTGGGCTTGTCGATTGTGCGCGAATTGACTCGCCTTCTAGGAGGCGATGTGTCTCTGCAGAGCGAACTGGGCCGCGGCAGTACGTTTTCGGTGAAGTTGCCCGTGCAACTGCCGGCGACGGTCTTTCAAGACCCGGTGGTGCGGGGATTGCCAGGCGCCGAGACTCCGATGGTAAAACCTGAATCGCAATAACTCCGGTTTCGCCTTCGACCTCGATTGGACTGCGATACAATGCCATGGTTAGAGGATTTTTTGTGCCGCGACTGATTGTGATTCGTGGGCCCGACGTGGGCACGACATACGACCTGACGACCGATGTCGTCACGGTCGGCCGCGACACTTCCAGCACGGTTCACCTGCATGACACGGAAGCATCGCGTCGGCACGCCGAATTGCGGCGCACCGACAGCGGCGATTATCGACTTCTCGACGTCGGCAGCGCCAATGGTACGCTCGTAAACACTAGGGCCATTCGCGACGTGCAGCTGCAGTCGGGCGACCATGTACAGATCGGTCAGTCGATTCTCGTCTACACTTCCGGCAGGGTTTCCAGCTCCAGCAGTAGGCAGTTGGCCGACCAAATTCAGATGATCGCCGCCAAGGATGAGGAACGGCCGTCGGCAATTGTAAAAACGATTGAAGAGACCGAGGGCAGCCGCATTTTGGCCCGACCGGATGAGATCTCGTCGCCATGGCTCAGGACCAAACTTGCCAATCTCGGCGTCATGTACGACGCCAGTCAGGCCATCAGTCATATTCTCGAACTCGACCCGTTGCTCGAACGGATCATGGAACTGATCTTTCAGTCGATTGAGGCCGATCGCGGCTGCATCATGTTGCAACATCCGGACACCGGAGAGTTGGAGCCGAAAGCCGTGCGTTATCGTGAGGCCGTGCAGCACGAACGCAGGATCACCATCAGTCGCACGATCATGGAGCACGCGTTGCGGGAAAAGCAGGGCGTCCTGGTCAGTGACGCGGCACGCGATGATCGATTCAACACCGGTCAGAGCATTGTCCGCTTTGGCATCCATGAGGCGATTTGCGTGCCGATGAAAGGGCGGCATGAGACTCTTGGCGTTTTGTACCTCGACACGCAGTCCACGTCGCACGATGCCGTCGTACGCAATAACCCGACCGGCAAATTCACCGAGGATCACCTGGCTCTGGCGATTGCGATTGCGCATCAGGCGGCGCTGGCTGTTGAAGAAACTCGGTACCATCAAGCGCTGGTGCAGGCGGAGCGACTGGCGGCCGTCGGGCAGACGATCGCTGCGTTGTCGCACCACATCAAAAACATCCTGCAAGGACTGCGGTCCGGCAGCGATCTGCTCAAGCTCGGACTATCGGACAACGACCGCGAGTTGTTGCAAAAAGGTTGGCACATCGTTGAAAAGAACCAGGCCAAGATCTATGATCTCGTTCTGGATATGCTTAGCTATTCGAAAGAACGCGAGCCAGTAATTGAGCCGACGAACATCAACCAGGTTGTTCAAGACGTAGTTGAATTGCTGCGAGGGAGAACCACCGAACTCAATGTTCAAATTCAGTTGCGACTCGATCCGAAACTGCCGCTCGCTCCAGCCGATGCCGAAGGACTTCACCGTGCGATTCTCAATGTAGTCGGCAATGCGCTGGACGCCGTCGCCGATCGAACTCAGCCGCAATTAGGTATCCAAACCGTCATGGAAAGCGATGGGCAATGGGTCCGGATCGTCATTGTGGACAACGGCGTCGGCATCGCCCCGGATCGTCAGGAAGAAATTTTTCGACCGTTTGTCAGCTCGAAGGGGTCGCGAGGAACCGGCCTGGGATTGCCGGTCAGTCGCAAGATCATGCGTGAGCACGGCGGCGACATCATTCTGCATAGCCAGTCGGGCAAAGGCACGAAGTTCATTATGAGGTTGCCGATGCGCAGCCCGATGGTACAGGACGTGAATGCGACGTTGACCGGTCTGCCGCCCGTGCGGCCCGAATTGGAGTGACGATTGGCTTGTCGCCAGGTTCGCACATCTGCATCACGATGAAAGATCATGCGCTTTCAGCCGTCGCTCGGCTCTCTCGCATTTCATCCCACTGTTCGAGCGTGAAGAGCACTTCGCGAGCCTGGGCGCCGTTGTAGTGGCCGACGATCCCGTCTTCCGCCATGAAGTCGACGAGGCGAGCGGCACGTCCGTAGCCGATTCCAAGCGCCCGTTGCAGCAGTGACACGCTGCCGCGGCCCTCGCGGATGACGATCTCGATTGCCTGTTCGTAAAGCGGGTCGCGTGACTTCAGCGCCTGACCTGTGCCGGCGCCGTTTTTGTCGGTCGGCTTCAGCTGCAGCAGTTCGTTTTCGAATTCCGGATCGCATTCGAGGTGCTCGACTACGCGTTGGATTTCGTTGTCGCTGGCAAACGCTCCCTGTGAACGAACCAACGTGCTTGTGCCAGGTTGCAGAAACAGCATATCGCCTTTGCCCAGCAACTTGTCCGCGCCCATCTCGTCGAGAACGACGCGACTGTCCGACCGGCTCGACACCTGAAAACAAATGCGGGCCGGAAGGTTCGACTTGATCAGGCCGGTGATAACGTCCACCGTCGGTTTCTGCGTTGCGAGGATCAAGTGAATGCCGGCGGCTCGCGATTTTTGAGCGAGACGAATGATGTGACCCTCGACTTCCTTTTTCATGGTCATCATGAGATCGCCGATTTCGTCGATGATGATCACGATGAAGGGCATTTTTTCCGGAATCGAGCTCTGCTCATCGCCGGAAGGATCAACACGCCGAAGAATCTCGTCGCGAGTCAGTGTGTTATACGAGGCGATATTCCGCACACGAGCACGCGCAAGCAATTCATAGCGCTCTTCCATTTTGTCGACTGCCCACGACAAAATCGCTTCGGCCTTGGTGTCTTCTTTCACAACCGGACACATCAAGTGCGGCAACTTGCCGTAGTCGCTGAATTCCACGCGTTTCGGATCGATCATGATCATGCGGCATTCGTCAGGCCTCTTGGTCAGCAGGAGGCTCAGGATGATCGCGTTCATGCAAACCGATTTGCCGGTTCCGGTTCGTCCGGCGATCAACAGGTGCGGCATTTCGGCCAAGTCATAAACGAGCGGCCGGCCTTCCGTGTCTTTGCCGAGCAGAAGCGGCAGCTTCATGTTGGGCAGTTTTGCCGCCGATGCGACCAACAATTCTTTGAGCCGCACCATGGCTCGATGTTCATTCGGTACTTCGATGCCGACTGTGTTCTTACCCGGAATGGGGGCCACGATTCGCACGCTCGGCACCTTGAGATTGAGCGCGAGATCGTCGGACAAGGCGGTCACCTTGTTGACTCGAAGTCCGGTCTCAAGTGCGATTTCATACTGCGTCACTACCGGCCCGGTGTGGATGCCGACGACTCGGACCTTCAGCGTGAAATCGGCAAAGGTCTTTTCAAGCAGCGCCGCTACATCGCGCAAATACTGATCGTGCTGCTCGTGTGGAAACGGGGCTGCGTCTTCCAGCAGTTTGATCGGCGGAAGTTCGTAGTCCTTCGGCAGCGACGCTGCCGTCGTTGCCGGTTCGGCATGCGATCGTGAAATAGGCACGATGTTGGGTTCGAGAATCAATGACCGGACCGGTGCCGGACTGGAAACCGCCGGCTTTTCATTGGCAAAGGCCGTCGGCGTTGCCTTGGCGTTTCTGGTTCGCTCAAGGAGTAGTCTTATGCTTTGAACCATCCATCGAACGGCGCGGGTTGTTTGTCGCATCAGCCACAGAATTGCGGTGTCAGCAACCAGCAAAATTCCCAACGACACTAACGATGCGTAGACGATGACTCTCGACGAAGCAGCGAAGTGAGCGATGATCCACTGCGTCAACCCGGCTCCCAATAAGCCTCCGTTGCTCGCCGCGTACGGAACGAGCGAAGTTGACGCCACGCTGTCTGCCGTGAGCGCGACGCACGGAATGAGAATGACCCAACCGATCAGTTGTTTAGTGGTGCGCCAGACACTGCGACGCAGCAATAGGACGACCGCGGTGGAAAACCACGCCGCCAGCAGGGCATACGCGGACGCGCCCAGAGCCTCAAACAGGCTTTCGGCGATAACGGCGCCGGGCCATCCGAGAAGACTTGTTGACTCCGGCTGAGTCGGACGATACGTGAAAACAGCCGTTGCCAGAGCCAGTCCCGTGAGCAGCAGTGCGAACGCGATGACTTCCAGTCGGTACCCGCGAACGGGTTCCGCCGGTGGACGCACGTCCGGCATGAAGTGAGCCCCCGAAAAAACAAATGCGCCTACTCAGCCTTATTCGCATTGTCGTCCCTCACCTCTACGGCTGTGAAGACTAGAACGACAAAAAGGAGGAAATAATGCTGCACATTGCGCTGTGGGAACCGGAAATACCGCCTAATACGGGCAACATCGCCAGAATGTGTGCCGCGACCGGGACCCGTTTACACTTGATCGGCCGGTTGGGATTCCGGCTCGACGACCGTGATCTGAAGCGGGCAGGGTGCGATTACTGGCCGGCCGTCGATGTTGTAACTCATGAAAGCATGTACCGGTTCATTGAGTCGAGCGGGGAGATGCGAGTGTATTGCCTGAGCGCCCGCGCCGAACGGAGCTACACGCAAGTGCGTTTCCAGGACGGCGACTGTTTGTTATTCGGCAGCGAGTCACGCGGGTTGCCGCCGGAGTTTCTGGCACGCCGCGCTTCCGACACATTCGTCATTCCCATGCCGACCGGCAAAGTACGCAGCCTCAATCTGGCGACGGCGGCAGGGATCGTCCTCTACGAGGCGCTGCGACAAGTGCATAACTGGTAGAACCCGTTGGCCGACTGAGGCCGTCTTAGAGGAGGCACGCGAGTCAGAGCCTGCCGAATCCGATATTCACCTGTGCGAGTCGAGACGTTCAAGCCGTGATTGCAATCTCTCGCAACAGGTGCGCAGTATGGACCGTGTGGTGTCTTTGCCCAACAGGGACGAGTTGCGGCACTTCGTGAAGGAAACACTTTGTAGGTACGATCAACTCGACGCCGAGCAGACGCCGTTCTATGAAGCGATCGTAACCCGTATGGGCAGGCCGTGCGGACTCTTCTTCGAAGTGGAAGGCCCGCGGCTCGTTCGTACTCATGCAATTTGGGCCGGCGACGAGCATCGACTATATTTTTTCAATTCGATGGGCGATCGATTCGCCGACATGATGCTGAGCGAAGAGCCTGATCCAACCCGACTCGACGAACCCCAATTTCGGCTGCGCATTGCTTAGAGCGCCTAACAAAATGAGGTCAGGCGCCTCGAAGACTCGGAGTCGGACCTCTTTTTGTTGGACGCTGTTAGTCAAATGGATCACGGAACGAGTCGTGAGAATGGCGGTAGGTACGCCTGCACCAGCGTGATCAGCCCGACAATCGACGCCAGAATGATGCTGTGCCAGATGACGGCTTTGAAGATGTCCGCCTCGCGGCCAATGCGATTGGTAGCAGCAGTTGCGACGCAAATGCTCTGAGCGTCGATCATCTTGCCCATGACCCCGCCCGTCGAATTTGCGGTGCAAATGAGCACTTGCGATTGGTCCAACGTCAGCCCCGAGTAGGCGAAGGCGCCGGCTTTGTGCACCTCCGTGGCGGTGATTTTCTGCAGGCTGCCAAAGAGCGCATTGCTGCCTGCGTCGGTGCCGGTCAGGAACACTCCGAGCCATCCGAGAATGGCGGCGAAGAACGGATAGAGCACGCCCGTTTCTGCGAATGCGATGCCGAGTGTCGCATCCATGCCGGCATAGCGTGTGACGTAACTGAGCCCAAGCATACAGGCGATGGTGGGTATGGGGACTCGCATTTGATGGATGGTCTTGCGCACGACGCTCCAGACTTGCCGCCGTGTCATACGCAACATCCAGATGGAAACAATCGCCGCAAACAGGACCGGCGTGCCCGGCGCCGTCAGCCAGACAAACTTGAACACGGCGCCTTCTCGCTCAGGTGTGGCGAGGCCCTCCTTTTGTAGCCGACCGGCACGTTCGACCTGTTTGTGCAGCCAAGGGATCGGCACTTCATACATCGTTTGCAGCCGGAGGCGGATCTTCTGACCAGGATTGTCCGGCGTTGCTTCCGACAACGTAATTGAACCTGCGTCAAAAATGACGAGCGGTCCCTTTCCTTCGGCCTGCCGCACAAAGCCGAGCAACATCAAGAACAGCGACATGAGAGCGAATGGAGTCCATGCTTTGATCACTGACCGTGTTGTCAAAGGCGCCGCAGACTCGGCATTTGTCGAACTGCCCAAGAGCGAGGCGACCGATTCCTGCGCGGATGCGGCGTGAGCGTCGGTCGCCTGGCTGTTTGTGGCGGATTCGGTGCTGAGTTGCCCAAAATGCCATTCATTCTTGGGCTTCCAAAAACGCAAGAATACGGCGAGCACGACCAGTGAAAAGATGCCGCCGCCGATATCCGTCATCGGCCATAGCACGGCGCCGGGAATGTAGACGTGCATCGTGGCGAAAAGGAATTGGAAGACTGCGAACGAGCCGCCGCCGACAACGAGGGCGGGCCAGACTTCAAGCGTCTTCCTCCAACTGCACATGCACTTCACCATGTAGATTGGAATGATGCACGAAAGCAGCGGCAGTTGGTGGCCGGCCATGACGCTGAGCCGGTCGCCGGGCAAATCTGTCACTCCTTGCAGCGTGACAATAGGTGTGCCGAGTCCGCCGTAAGCGACGGGCGAGGTGTTTGCGATTAGGCACAACACCGCGGCTTGAATCGGGTCGAAACCTAAACCGACCAACATCGCTCCACAAATGGCCACGGGCGTGCCGCCCCCGGCTGCGCCTTCCAGAAACGCGCCGAAAGCAAACCCGATAAGCACAGCTTGAATTCGGGCGTCGTTTGAAAGGCTGGCGACGGAGCGCCGAATAATTGCGAATTGCCCCGTTTCAACCGTGATGTTGTACAGGAGCATCGCGGTGAAAACGGTCCAACCGACCGGCAACAGACCGAATGCGGCCCCATGAACGAATGACATGCCTGCCATGTGCAACGGCATGCCGAAGATCAGCCAGGCTACCACGATGGCGACGACCGCGCCGGCTGCGCCTGCCTTCGAGGCCAACCAACGCCGAGGCACAAGCAAGTAAAAGAGCACCAGAATCGGCAACGCTGCGAAAAAAGTGGAAACGATCGACGACCACAGCCGCGAACCGGCGATTGGATTCAAATCCTGGACATATGCGTCGGCCCAAACCGGCATCGATGGCGCTCCTCAGACACAGAGGCACGCATCGTAGCAGGCCGGAAATGCCGTGCAACAACATTTGCTCGAAGTCAACTACGATTGCCACTGCGCACGGCGTCGCCGGCTGTATTCACGGAGCATCGCTTCATTGGCCTCGGCGTCGTCAACGTCGCGAAGTCGGTAGATTTGCACGGCCAGAAACACAAAGCTCAGGGCGGCGGTGATCAATGCGCCGAGGTTCATTTCTTTCTTCAGAAACGTGTCGTAGAGGCCGTGCAAAATCATCGGAACCAAAATGTAAATCAGTATTGGGAAGATGTACTCGAACCAACGCTGTTCGCGATGAAGCAAATGTTGATACTGATGCAACATGACGGCGGCCGACCCGGTCCAAAGCGCGTGCAGCGCGACACACGAGACAAACCGCACCACGTAGATGCCGGGGCCGGTGATGCCGTTGTAGAAGTCAGAACAATATGTAATGCCCTCGGAAATGCCGAAGCCGGCGCCGGATGCGAGCCCCCATAGGAATGCGTTTCGCCAGGAGTAATCGTTAGGCTGGCGAAACCGAAATAGAATTGGCAACAACTTCACGGCCTCTTCGCAAAGTCCAACTCCCAACGTGAATCCGATGAAGCTGAGGACAAAGCCATTGTCCGGGTCCAGCGCCGCGCGATATGAGAATCCGATTAATTTCAACACGAAAAAGATGATGACACCGATGCCGCCGCCTCCTCCAAACATGACGTTTTCGGTGATGCTGGCAATAACTTGGACGATCAACAGCAACAGAATGCCGATTGTCGCCGTGAACAACCCCACGGCCAACAAGTGCCACGGCTTCGCAGATTGATCGGCGGCCAAGAGCATAAAGAAGGTCATGAAGGCCACGGTCGCAGCCAAACCGATCAGCCAATGCACAACGGTGCGGCGAGGCAAGAATGCGCCGACCAGTTTTCCGCGAGGCAGCAACCGGAACACATCCTCCTCCGACGCCTTGCCTGCTTCCACGTCTTCGAGCTTTTGAAGAACTTGCTGCTGCGTATCGGGAGGCATGCTGTCGATCGTCTTGGTGAATCGCTCGGCGATGTCATCGCGGCTCGCGTCCTTGTGTAACAATGAGACAACCAATGGGATCATTGCCAGTGCCAGAACCCAATGCAGGTGGCGCAACCAGAAGGGCGTTTCGTTCGAGGCGAGCGGCGCCTGGTTCAGCGGTTCCGGCACTCTCGGAAGAGCTTGCGGCACTGTTCGCTGCCTTACTCGGTGCTCGAATGGTTCCGGCAAGTTGACTGGGGCCTGTTCGGTAGATGCGGCCGATTCGGATTCGTCGGTCTCCGCCGGAGGCGAATCGTCAAACAACACCTGATACGCAGCGTCTTCGCTGCTGACTTCGGTTGCGGGAACCTGGATCGGGTGCTTGCAGAAAGGGCAGGGAAGCGTCTTACCGGCAAGACGCGCGGCAGCTTTGAGTCGCTTCATGCAGCCGGGACATGCCAGGGTGAAATGCATGTGCTACTCGCTGGGCCAAGTCCGGCGTCCTCGCGTTTGAACGCGCTGTCAATAGAGCGAACAGCAATTGTTTCACGAATTCGCAGCATTTGCAAGCAAATCCGGCAGTTGGCCAAATGACTCGAGCAACCGGTCGGGGCGATGTGATTTGAGAACTTCTTGCGACTGGGTCCCCGTCGGCACGATCCATGCGGGCATTCCGGCCGCATGGATCGTGCCGACGGGGACGCTCATATCGCCGACATAAACGGCCTCGTTCGACGATGCGCCGATGGCTCGAAGTGCGGCGATTAACATATCCGGCGCTGGCTTTGGCTGCGGAACATCGTCCGGCCCTAACACAACCGGGAAACACTCGCCGACGCCAAGGGCCTGAAGCAGCGGCCGCGTGAATGTCGCCAACTTGTTGCTGCAGACCGCCATCTTGTATCCGGATTGGTGGAGCCGAACGAGCGTCGCTTGGACGTCCGAATACAGCCGCGTCATTTCAAGGAACACGGTACGATGGTGCTGTCGATAGGCCGCAACGCAATCGACGACGTTTCCGCCTGGGATAAGTTGTTCCAGCAAGTGCGGCAAGCCGAAGCCGACATAGGGCTTCACCTGCGTCATTGAAAGTAAGGGCAGCCGGTGCAGTGCACGCACATGATTGACGCTGGCGGTGATCGCGTCAAAGCTGTCGGCAAGCGTGCCGTCAAAGTCAAACAGGATGGCGCGGATCGACATGGCTAGTGCAGGTCGATTGCCAGGTTGATGGCGCGCCAGGTCCACCAGGCGCCGGATCGCCAGCGGCAGTGGATTTTGGCTGTCGGCAATTGCCCAGGCTGTATCGAGTCATCGGCATCAAGCAAATCCATAACGACGAGATAGACCTGACTTTGCGGTTCGTGCACATTGGGATTTGACCCGGGCCGCGTCGCCAATGTACCGCCGCCCTTGTACGTCAATTGAACTGGTACATTCTTTGCTTCGGACGTGGGTAGTTCCGTGAGTCTTCCTTTGAATGTACGCATTCCGTGGCCCGGCACGCGGATCGAAACCGGCAATTCGGCTGCCGGCCCGAGCGACGCAAGGTCGCGCTGAAGCAATTCATGGTCGGCCGGAATTACAGGTATTACAACCTGAAGTTTTCGAGTGTTGCCAACCTGGCACACCGGCCTTGTTTCGGATTCGCCCCAGAACTTTCCGATTTCCTCGCGCTTGGGCAGGCTCATCACATAACCCGCTCGCGGCGCTACCACCGTCAAAGTGTGCAGTTGCGCCTGCAAGTCCAATTCACGGGACGCAGCCATCTGTGCAAGGCCTAATTCCTGCTGCATCTGGGCATCGGCGCTGACTCGCTGAGCACGGTCGCTGATTCTCTGCGCCTGCTGTTTGAGACGCTCGGCCAAGGCCAGGTGTTTGCGTTTCTCATTGCCCGATTGAACGTGAGCGTCTTCCAGTTCCGGACTTCGGAAGACCGCGATCTCTTGTCCCTTTTCGACATGATCGCCCTCGGCAACGGAAATCTTCACAAGTTGAGCGCTGCCGACACGCGGCAGCGGCACGCTTTCAAAATCGGTCGGGGCCAGGCGAATCAGGCCTTTTTCGTGAACGCGGCTGATCGGCAGCGGCAGCAGCAAGAAGGCCAGGACAATGATGCCGATGACGATCGCCGTGATCGTGACGCGGTTTCTCTTCATATCGGGCAGTCTCCCACGCTGAAAATACGCTTTGATCATTCGATAGGCCGGCCAGCCGACGAGCGATCCCAAAGCGGCGATGGCCAATAGGTTGCTTAACGCCCCCAGTTTGTACGGCTTGAGGAAGTTCGAGAGTGTGTAGATGATGCTGAACGTCACTACCCAGCGATAGATGTAACTGACGATTGCATACGAGATGAACAGGATCTTGCGGCTCGTCACCATATACGGTTCCGGCTGCACTTCCATTCCGAGGCAATGCTCTTTGAAAAGGCTTGTCAGGTAGCGATTCGCCCGATCGCGGAGGTTTGGGATTTCCAACCAGTCGGCCAGCATGTAGTAGCCGTCGAATCGCATCAGCGGATTCGCGTTAAAAACCACGGTGCTGACGGAACAAAGCGTCATTAAGCACAGCGACAAGTTGTTGATGAATGGTCTGCCGGGCGTGTACCACCATACGAATGTGGCAATTGATGCAATGATCAATTCCACATAAATGCCGGCGAAGCTGATAATGATCCGCTTCCACTTGTTCGGCAACGTCCACGAATCCGAGACGTTGCAATACATTGCCGGCGAAAAGCACATGAGCAGGAAACCCATTTCATGGCACTCGCCGCCGAACGCCTTGCAACTCAGCCCGTGCCCGAATTCGTGAATGACCTTCACCACGCCGAGCGAAAGCCACATGTACAACACAGTCTGGAACGCGAAGAACTCATGGTAATACGGCAGCTTTTCATAGAAGGTGTCGAAGTGCGTCACCACCAGCGCCAATGCCGAGAGCATTAAGGTCACGCTTAGCGCAAAGAACCACCGCGTGAAGATCCACTTTGTGCCTTTGAGCATCCAATTCAACAACCGGTCGGGGTCAATGACCGGGATCTTGATGTAAAGGATGTTTGTCCAAGTAGCGAGTTGCTGCATACGCCGCTGCTTCCGGCGGCTTTCGAGCAATTCTTCGGCGGCGCGTGCCGATTCATGCTGCACCAGTCCGGCGGTCAACAATTGGCGGGCAAACCCTTCGAGGTCTTCATGCGTCAGTCGCTGCGGCCGGTAACGGGCTTCAAACTCTTTCTGAATCTCTTCCATCGTGTGCTTGCCGTCGAACAAGCTCACGACGAAATGTTCCTGGTCGTTGAAACGGTAGTAGCGCAGACTCACCGGGTCTTTGACCACGTGGTGCGTGCGGCCTTCGTATTTTTGCGGCTTGATGTCCAAGTCGGCGCGAAGGCGCAAACGCACCTGTTTGCGGCGTTCGACCGGTTTGGATAGTGCCAGATCCATCGAAATGACTCGCTCCGCTTTTTCACTGAATCGGGCGCTTGTTGGTCCGGTGAATCTGGCCGGGTCGAACGATGATCGTGGCCGACTTGCCCGGCAGCAGCACGACTTCGCCGTTTGCATCGCGCGGGTTGTCGAGTTCCGCCCAAACGCGAATCTGCCGCGAACTTGCGTCAGTCGAGTGATCGACAAACTTAACGACTGCCGAGAGGGGCTTCACATCGTTCTTGGCCGGCATGCGCCAGACATAGAGATCGCCGCCTCGCGTTCCGGTGACTGCAAACGAGGATTGCGGGTGCGGCGAGAACGCGGCACAGGTGAATACTGCAAACCGATTCTCCGGCCGGAACTGCCGAATCTCGGCACACCTGAAGTTCTCTGCGCTTGGGGCACGGAACAATGACAAACGGCTTTCGGCATTGGCGCCCGTCAGAATGTAGGCATCGTCCGGCGAAAACAGGGCAAACGTCGTGAAGCGGCCCGCTTGTGCCGGCGGCTGAATCACGCCGTCGACGCGCTTGTCATTGAGACTGAGCAGTGTCAGGCTTTGCTGGTAGTCGAAGAGCATTCGTTCGCCGTCCTTGGTGACTCCAAGTACGCCGACATCGCCGCTTCGACCATCCTGCCGGAAGTCTTCCTGGGCTCCACTGGCGCCGAGTTTCCAAATCCGCATCGTACCGTCGCGGCCTGACGAGATAAGCCGGCATTGCGGTGTGAACGCCAAAGTCGTGATCGCGCCGCGATGGGCGGGCGGGAAGCGGTATTTCAGATTGCCGGTTGCGACTTCCCATAGGCAGATGTCCTGGTCGTCGGCGCTAGCTGCGAAATGGCCGTCCGGCGAAAACGCCAAGGCGGTGATGTGGCCGCGATGCTGGAATCCGCCCTTTTCCAGCGACGATTCGAATTCTCGCAGCGGCTGCCGGTTGCGTGAATTCAGGTCCCAGAGTCGAAGTTTGCCGTCATCGGCGCCGGTCAGGCACAGATTGGATGTTACGCCAACCGGTGTGCAAACCACCGAGCGAACTGCGACTGGGTGTGGCAGCAACGCAATCTGTTGACGGCCTTGCCAGACGCGCGCCGTACGATCTTCGCTGCACGAAACAAAGTATGGATCTTGCTGCGGGCTGTTGGCGACGGCGACGCCGGTAATCGGCTGAAAGTGCGCCCGGATGCCTTGTTCGTTGATTTCGACTGAGGGCTCTACGGCTACCTGCATACCTTCCTGGATCATTCCGCGAAAGCCCGCGTCGATCAGTCCTTCAACCCGCAATCTGTCGACATTTTGAATCTGAATCACAGTCTCGGAGGCGCGAACCGCTTCACCTGGCTTACGATTCGTCGGGATGATGATGCCGTCAATCGTCGCGCGAAGATAGTGCATTTCGAGCAAGACCTTGGCTCGCCCGAGCTCATTCTCGGCCTTTCGCAAGTTCGCTTTCGATTTCTCCACTTCCGCTTCGGATCGTTGAAAGTCCAGTTCGGCCTTTTTCACCTCAAACGTGGTGACGACGTTGTCATCTTTCTTGGCAATCGCGAGTTGGCGTTCCCAATATTGTTTGGCGAGCGCCGTGGTCTTTTCGGCTGCACCGACTTCCGCCTTGGCCGCTTCAACCTGCGATTCCTGGATCTTAACGGTCATGAATGCGTCGCGGTCGTCCAGCACCATCACCAACTGGTCCTTTTTGACGTGCTCTGAATCACGAAGTATGCGATAGAACTTGGTCTTATCGACCGGATGAGCGATCATGTCCTGTGTGGGGCGTTCGCCCGGTCCGAGTTCGGTGCATATGCCGTGAATCTTGCCGTCTTTCTGGCTCGGCAGATCGACCTTGATATGAGCATTAAGAATGCCCGGAATCAGCAGCAAGTCGACCGGCGTCGCGGCAGCGCGGTCCGAGTATTTTTCGGCCTTGTACAAGTCGGAACCGATGTCTTTGTTCGGCGCCGGATCGTTGCCGTTGCTGGTCACGCCTTTCGGCGGTTTTGGGATCGAGTTATCGCAACCGGCAGCAATCAGAATCATTGCGATTGCTGTGACAGACCAAGAGACTCGGCAAACCATGGTGTTATTCTCCCGCAGCAGGTGTTGCAGGCCTAAAACAGGTGGAACCATTTCTCGCAAATGAACTCCCACACTCCGTAGAAGAGTGAGTAACCTGCGGAGTGCGAGCCGCAGCGAATGCGCACAGACACTTCAACTCCCGAAAGCAGGTACTTTCGCGGCACCTGCAAATGCGCGGGAATCTGCTTGTCCGTAATCTGCACCTTGGCGACGACAACGGGTTCCGTTTCATTCTGCGCGTTCTGATTCGGAATTGCTTCGCGGGCAATATCCTTCAACCGCAAGATGCCTTTATAGGATTCAGTCGGATTGTTTTTTGTTTTTAGGTCCACCTCAAGAAACTCGTCCGGGTCGGAAGTCTGGAATGCCCGCCGGACCTGGCCAATGTTCTTTTGCGGAATCTTGAGCTCTCCGACCCAATCGTTGTTCACCTCGCCGATATGGAAAAGCGAGTCGGATGGCGTGACCCCTTGATTTCTGAGCTTGCGGAAGTCGTCGCCGCTCAGGATCATCCACTGCGGCTCACGTTCGCGGGCGCGATCGCCGAATTCCGGCGTCATCAGGCTGAATCGACCGGGATTCATCAAGTCCGCGTTGTAACGGCGAACAAGGGAATCCTGGTCTCGCAACAGGGCATCCAACTCTTCTTCATTGCGAATCTGGTCAATCAAGTATTTCTGCGCTTCGGCAGGTGCCTGATTCGTGCTGATAATCGATTTGAGTACGTTGATGTTCTGACGAGCGCTGAGTATCTTCGCGTTCAAATCAGCGACATCTTTACGTAGCTTTTCGTCGTCCATTTCAACAAGCGCTTGATTTCGCGCGATCAAGTCGCCCGGATTCACGTGGAACTGAATCACCTGGGCGTTTCTAGGCGAAATCACTGATCGACGCTCGTCAGGCTGCATAGAGCCGGTCGCATCAAGTTTCAGTTCGTACGGAATGAAGATGAGCCCGAGGATCACGAGGACCACAATCGTGCTCACGACGATCGTCCAGAATCGCGCTTTCCCGCCGAGGCCTTCCTGCAATGCCAGAATCGGCTTCCAGACCCAAGAGCCGGGAATGCGATTGAGCTCGGCGGAGTTGTAAAGTGCGCTGGCCGCATGCCGGCCGATCACGTCGAGTCGGGCGAGGATCGGTTCGGGTTGCGCCGGCGGGTCGTACGATTCCATGACCAATGCGGAGCGGGACTTGCCGGGACGATACTCCTTCGTTTCCTTGTCGCGTTCCCGTGGGTCACGCAGCGGGTTGACGACGAGCAGTTTGGCCTGGCTCTCGTGCAGATACGCATCGAGCGCTTCATGCACTTTCGGCGGCAAGCCTTCGTCCTTGACGCCGCGGTACATCAGTTTCTCGTCCCACTCGAATACGGCTTCGCAGAGCGATCGCATCAGCTTGATCTGACTCGACCGTTTCTCGACAACATCCGATCCGCTAACGGCCTCGATTCGTGCTTTCTTTCCTTCGCGAATCGCAACGCTCACTCGGTCGCAGCCGATGAGCCGCCGGCCTTCATTGGCGATGTGATACGCTGCAATGGTCGGATCCAAGGTCGAGTGAATCGTGACGGCAAATGACTCCAATTGAGTCCACAGTTGCTCCTGATTGACCGACTGCCGGCTCTGTTGATTGCGTACATAAGTCGACGCATAGCTTGCCATCTGAACAACGTAGTTCAGGTGGACGCGTTTCATGCGTGCGTCCCAGCGCGGCTCCTGCCAGACTTCCAGCAAGCCGACGGCGGTTTTCTCGTCGAGCAACACTGGGGCGAGGTAGCAGACGAAATCCGTTGGGTTGCCGGCCGGGATGCCTTCGAGAATGCCCGTACTGCCGAATGGTTCGAGCAGAATCGGCTTGGCGGTTTGAAAAGCCTGGCGCAGGAGCTCGTTGTGGCTCTGTCGGCCGTTCTTGTGACGGTCGAGGCCGACGTCGTCAATGCGTTCCTGACATTGAAGCTGCAAGAAGCCCTGCGGGCTGCGCAGCCAGACGGCGCCCGCCGGCGCTTCGATGCCCCAAAGTACAATCTTCAAGAACTCTTGAAAGTATTGCGCCGGGGGGAGGTCTTGTCCTGAAAGTTTCGCGACGTCCTCGAACGCTTTGTCGATGCGGCGGCTGGGCCGCTGTCGTTCTGGATCGTCTTCGTTCCCGGTGGGGGGATCATTGTTCACCGGTCCACCTCGCATTGGGAAGAAGCGGAGGAAAATAACAAAAAAGCCATAAGGCCAGCATATCTGGTGAAAAGTAACGAAGCAAGGAAGCCGAGCGGCTATGGCGTTACTTTAGCCAATCTTTTGCGACTAGATCACAAATCAAATGCATCGTGTCAGTCGTAAGGCAGAGGTAAACGAGATAAGACGGGCAAGATAGTCCGTTAGATTCGTCAGAATTCTTCGATTAGTGAAGTGGAATCAAGGGGTCGGGCCCCCGAATGGAATTACGCCGCAAGGCGACGTTCTTCCCAACGCACGATTTCCTGCATCAGCTCCCACGGGTCGGCTTCGGATTCGGGGATGGGCCAGGTGAAGCGTTCGGTCGATGCTAGTTGTATCGCGGCGCCTTCGTCACGCTCGTGGCACCACAAAGCGACGAAACGGCGAATGGCTCGACCGCGGCGTCGGAGCGATTCGATCTTGGATATTGCGACGTTTTCGGCCGGCGATTCCGACAAGAACCGCTCGGCCCAGTCGGCAAGCCATTCGATGAGCACGCTTGCTTCGGCCTCGTCCAGGCCGCGAGTCAGCGCGTCATCGCGAAGGATCAGGTTCAATAGCGGTCGTCGTTGCACGGCCTGGTTTCCCCCGCAGTGCCTCATTGTGATTGGACACCGGCCAGTTTGTGCTTGTCTAATGGCGGGGCGTATAACGGTTACAGGCCCGGGTGACAATGCGAACTCGTTGCGGACCTGGGCACGACGGTATTGACCTGGTCGCGGACTACCGGCTACGCTGCCCAAACTACGCAGCCAACTTGGGCACAGGCCGCATTCGGTGAGCGGAGAATCTGAGTGGGAAATTCACTTGTCGCATGGATCACCGGAAGTCCCCATTGGGAATCGCTCGACTATTTCGTCATTCCTGCCATCGTGGTCACCTACGTTACGGTGACGTGGATTTGGCCGCGAGCGTTGAAGCCGTTCTTCTGGTGGATGACGCATTTTTGTTGGCGCATGAAAGTGATTGGACGGGAGAATATTCCGACGAACACGGGTGCAATCCTCGTCAGCCAGCACGTCAGTTACATCGATTGGCTCCTGATTTTCGCAGCGGCGCCCCGACAGGTACGCGTGCTGGTCTGGTCCGGATACCGGCGCAACCTACTGGCACGATTTTTCCTGTCGTGGGTAAGGGCAATCCCGATTGATAATCGCAAGCCGACGATTGATGGAATCGAGGCTGCATTTTCGGAAGCGGAAGCGGCATTGAGAAAAGGGCAATTGGTCCTGATCTTTGCCGAGGGCCGATTGTCGCGCAGCGGCTTCATGAGGCCGTTTCATCGCGGACTCGAAGTATTGTATCAGCGGGTTCCAGTGCCCATTATTCCAGTTGCACTGATGAATGTATGGGGTTCGGTCTTCAGCTATCATCGCGGTCGCACTATCTGGAAATGGCCGGAGAGAATTCCTCGGAGGTTGACCGTTGGATTCGGCAAACCGTTGCCCCCCGGCGCGACGGCGCCGCAAGTTCGACAAGAAGTCCTTCGGGTCGGCGCTTATTGCCATCGCCACGGCAATCATTGGGGCAAACCGCTGCACCGCGACTTTGTCCGCAATGCTGCACGCCATCCATTTCGCTCGTGCATGATCGACGCGCTGATGCGGCGGGAACTCAATTACGGCAAGACGCTCGCCGGTGCGATGTGCCTGCGAAATTGGCTTAAGCCTCGGCTGGGCAAAGAGCCGATGGTCGGCTTGTGGCTGCCGTCGAGCGTCGGCGGCGCGTTGGCCAATATCGTGTTGGCGCTCCTGCGCAAGACGTCGGTGAATCTGAACTACACCGCGCCGGTTGAGTCGATTCGATCTTCAATCCGCCAAACTGGTATTCGTCAAGTGCTCACGTCGCGGAAGTTTGTGGAGAAGATGCCATTCGACCCGGCACAGTTCGAAAACGTCGATGTGATCTATCTGGAAGACGCGCAGCCCGACATCAAAAAGTGGCAGCAAGTGCTTGCGTTTCTCCAGGTGGTGCTGCTTCCCGGTTGGATACTGGAAAATGTTTGCCTTGGATTGGGTGGTCACAAACTTGACGATCTTGCCACGATCATCTTTTCAAGCGGAACGACCGGCGAGCCCAAGGGTGTGATGCTTAGTCATCGGAACATTGCCGCGAATGTCGATTCAATTACGTATGCCGTCGACCTGATGGGAACCGACCGTTTGCTGGGAGCGCTGCCGTTCTTTCACAGCTTCGGCTACACGGTGACTCTGTGGGCGCCGCTCGTCGTCGGTGCGTCGACCGTTTACTATGCCGACCCTCGGCAAGCCAAGGAGATTGGCGAACTGTGCCGCAAGTACAGTTGCACGATCATGCTAACGACGCCGACTTTCCTACGCTTCTATTTGAAGCGATCGGAACCGGATGATTATCGTACATTGCGACTGTTCGTTTGCGGCGCTGAGAAGCTGCCGCCATCGCTGGCCGCAGCATTCAAAGAACGATTCGGTGTCTTGCCGCTCGAAGGATATGGGTGTACAGAAACCGCGCCGATTATCAGTGCAAACGTTCCCGATATTGAGATCAAGGGCGTTCGTCAGGTCGGCAATCGAATCGGGACCATCGGGCAAACGTTGCCGGGAATCGCAGCCAAAATCGTCGATTCGGAAACGTACGAGGAGTTGCCGTTCGGGCATGACGGCATGCTGCTTGTTACCGGCGCCAATATCATGGTGGGCTACCACGGTAAGCCTGAAAAAACGGCGTCGGTCATTCGCGATGGTTGGTATGTCACCGGCGATGTCGGACACATGGACCCCGACGGTTTCATCACGCTGACCGGCCGCGAGTCTCGATTTGCGAAGGTCGGCGGCGAGATGGTCCCACTCGAGAAAGTGGAAGAAGAACTGCACGCCGCGCTCAGCACTACCGATCGGTATCTTGCGGTCACTGCGATACCGGATGAAGCAAAGGGCGAGCGACTCATCGTATTGCATCTGCCATTGCAGGGCGTCGACGTTCGCCAGCTTTGCGGTCGTATGTCCGAGCGCAACTTGCCAAACCTGTGGCTGCCGAAGGAACGCGACTTCATCGAGATTCCGGAGATACCAGTTCTCGGCAGCGGCAAGCTCGACCTAAAGCGGCTCAAACAAGTGGCATCAGAACGACTCGTACAAGGTAAAAGCGCCGGGTGATCGATGGCCTTGTCCGATGTGCGAGTGGTTCTTGTTCATCCGCGGTTCGAGGCAAACATTGGCTCGGTCGCTCGAGCAATGCATAATTTCGGCCTGACTCGTTTGGTAATAATCGCACCGGCTGCCGATCATCTCTCACCGGATTCTCGACGACTGTCTACGCATGGCGAATTCATATTGCATCAGGCGAGGGTCGTTCACGATCTGGATGAAGCGATTGCCGATTGTTCCATCGCGGCAGCCACAAGTTCAAGCATTGGCGGTCTCCTGCGAGGGCAGGTCGCTGCCAACGTGCGATTTGGCGCTCGCATGGTGATCGACTCGCTGCGACATGGGCCAGCGGCGATTGTCTTCGGTCCGGAGGCGAGCGGTTTGACGAATGAGGAAATCGCTCGCTGTCAGGTGCTGTTGCATATTCCAGCCTCGACGGCGTATCCGGTTCTTAATCTTGCTCAAGCGGTTGCCGTCACGATGTATGAACTGCACCTGGCCGCTGGCGTGCCGGCCGGAACATCGGAGAAAGGCGAGGCGGCGTCGCTGGCGAGCCGCGATCGGGTCTTTGCGCATCTGCGATTGGGACTTGAAGCGATTCACTTCCTTTACGGCCCGAAGGCGGACACGTTGATGCATGCCGTTCGGCATATTCTCGAACGGTCGAAATTGACCGAGGCCGACATCAAAATTTTGCATGGTCTCGCCCGACAGTTGGAGTGGATTGCCGGCAACACACCCCCGTCGCCGCCTTGACGACTGTAGATCGATTGGTCTATAAATAGATTGTTCGGTCTAACCCGATTGCCTTTTCTCGAAGGTTGCCTGTGCCCAGTCGCGTCAGTCGTCGCAGAGGAGATCGCGCAAGCCCGAACGGAATCGCACGTCACTCGATCGGCGAAATTCGACGCCGTGAAATCGTTGATGCCGCCGTCTGCGTCATCACCGAAGAAGGCATCGCGCGACTTTCGCTGTCTGCAATCGAGAGTCGCACCGGCATGAGTCGCGGGCAACTGACATATTATTTTCGCACCAAAGAAGCGATTCTCTTGGCGGTTTTCGATCGAGTCATTGAGTTGATGTATGTTCGACTCGGCCGCCCGGAATCCAGGAACGAAGGCGGCGGCGAGGCTAGTGGTTGGGCGCTGACGCAGCACCTGCTCGAGACACTCTTGGGGCAGCCGATGATCAGCCCCGAGTTTCACGTGTTGCAATACACGTTTCTTGCGCAGATCGGCAGTCGCCCTGATTTTCGGCGGCGATTGTCGCGGTTGTACGGGGAATGGCGAAGCCACATGATTCGCGAGTTTCAACGGGAATCAAATCATAGCCCACGTTTGAAGAAATCTCGCACGATGGCGTCGCTCATTCAGGCAATCTTGCACGGTCTGTCGATGCAACTGATGGCAGACCCGAATGCTTTCGACTGCGGCGAAATGCTGACACTTTGCCGCGAATTACTGGGTACCTATTTGTTACCGAAGAGTGACGGGCGGCAGGCAGGCGGCCGCCGCCGCACCTTGCATTCCAAGAAACGGAAAGTGAAGCATGGCACATATCGCACCTGAAGTGTTCCCGAGCAAGCAACGATCGCTCGAAGAGCGCGTGCGCGACTTGCAGTTGAAGAACACCATTTCCGGTCGAAAGGGAAACGGCGCCGCGGTTTGGGTGCCGTGGATACTCTGCGCCATGATGCTCTTTGCCACGTTGAGCATCGGCTGGCAGGCGTTTCGGTCGCCCGGATCGTTTCGGCCTGCGGCGAACTCCGGCGATTCCAATGCCGGCGGCAAGTCGCAAGCCAAAACTCCGACGCCGACGATGCCTTCAGATAGTCCGCCAGAGACGATTGCCCCCGGTTCGGTTGTTGCGGAGTCCAAGGGCTACATCGTGCCGGCCCATCAGATTCAGGTGAGCCCGATTGAAGTCGCCGGCCGCATCAAGGAACTGTTTTTTGTTGAGGGCCAGTGGTTCGAAAAAGGACAGGTGCTGGCAAAGCTGGATGATTCGAGCTTTGCTGCCGATCTGGCCGAGGCTAATGCGACCGTTTCGGCTTCCATGGCGAAGTGGCAGGTCATGAAACGTAGCTGGCAGGACGAAATCCGGCAGGCAAAAGAAGAAGTGGAAGAGGCGACCCGACTTCTGGAGAAATTCAAGCGAGAACAGGTTCGCTTGAAGAAAGTCTTGGATTCCGGCGGCATGATCAGCGAGAAGGAACAGGATGAAGCCAATTTCAATGCACTCTTGCAAGCGCATCGAATTGAGCGATTGAAAAGCGTCCTTCGAATCGTCGAAGGTCCCAAGGAGGAGACCATCAACGCGGCAGAAGCAGAATACAATCAGGCGAAGGCGCGGTTGGATCGAGCGCAGTGGCGGTTCGACAACTGCACCATCAAGGCGCCGGTCAACGGCAACATTCTGACCAAGAAGGCCGAGATCGGAAACCTCATTAGCCCAATGTCTTTTAATGTATCCGCCAGCCTTTGTGAAATGGCGGACTTGACGCGCCTCGAAGTCGACCTCGAGATTCAGGAGCGAGAAATCGCCAAGATCGACCTGGGGCAAAAGTGCAAGGTCCGATGCGACGCTTACCCGAAGCGAAACTGGGACGGGGAGGTGATTCGCATCATGCCGGTGGCGTTACGTGCCAAAAGCGCCGTCCAAGTGCGAGTCCGAGTGCTCAACATCCCAAAGGAAGACGCCGGCAAGTACATGCGTCCCGACATGGGCGCTCATGTGACTTTCTTTGCAAAATAGTCGTGAGGATGTCTTTATCATGGGTGTTCCGATTGTCCGCGTGCGCGAGGTCTATAAGTCGTTTCGCCGCGGCAGCGAAGAAATTGAAGTGCTCCGCAACCTTAGCCTCGACGTGCGCCAGGGCGAGTTCCTGGCGCTAATGGGCCCCAGCGGTTCGGGCAAGACGACACTTTTGAACCTGATCGCCGGTCTCGATCAGCCGACGAGCGGAGATATCCAGGTTGCTGAGAATCTCATCTCGCGAATGTCGGAAAGCGAACTAGCGCGCTGGCGGACTCGCAATGTCGGGTTTATTTTCCAGTTCTATCATCTGCTTCCGGTGTTGACGGCGTATGAGAACGTCGAATTGCCATTGTTGTTGCTGCCGCTGAGTTCGTCCGAGCGGCGCAAGCAGGTGACGAACGCACTGGATCTGGTCAATCTCACCGATCGCATGTCGCACCGGCCGGGACAACTGTCTGGAGGTCAACAGCAGCGTGTCGGCATCGCTCGCGCGATGGTGACGGACCCGACGCTAATCGTTGCCGACGAACCGACGGGAGACTTGGATTCCAAATCCGCAAACGAGATTCTGGATCTGTTGGGCATTTTGAAGAATCAGTTAGGCAAGACCATCATCATGGTGACGCACGACCCGCACGCGGCCGAACGCGCCGAACGGCTTCTGCATCTGGAGAAAGGGCGGCTGGTTCACGATACGAGTGTTCCGCAAGTTGTGGAACCCGTGCTGCCGCAGTCAAACGCTTTTCGTTCGTAGTTCAGTGAGACAAAGAGGCGTCGGCACATGGACTTGCTTCTGTTGCTTGTCGGCATGTTGTTCGTTGCGATGTTCCTCGGCCTGCCGGGGTTCTTTTCATTCTTGCTGCTCGCCGATATGGTCCTGGCGGGCATCAACGAATTCATCAACGTCAAGCTCGCTCAGATCATTCTGAAGAACCTTCAGCGAAATCTGTTGCTCAGTTGCCTGATGTACATTGCGACATTCGTGTTTGTGCTGGTCATTGTCGGTATGCAGTCCATCGTCTCGTTCATTGACCTGGTTCAAGTCGAGCGGGAACGCGACTTCAAGGCCATTGTCACGGATCGCTATTTGATCCCCAGCCAGATGCCCATGAAGTACGACCGCGAGATTCGAGAAGCGTTGATGGCCGAAAACTTGCTCGTCAACGGCCACGACGACGTCATGACCTGGGGCTTCTACGGCGGCAGCACCGACCCGGAAAAACGCACGCGAGAGAGCATCTTGTTCTTCTTTGTGATGGAGCCGGAAAAGATGTTAGCGAAGCGTGGCGACAAACTGACGAGCATGATGGTCGAATCCTCAGACGAATTCACGCAACAGGACATGACCGACGTACTCGAAGGCATCGCCCGGATGGAAAAGAACAAGCAAGGCGTGCTTATCGGACCGGAACGCTTGGCATTCCTTGTCGGCAAGCAAAAGCTGACTCGACAGGAACAAGAAGCGCTCATCGGTCATCGTTTCAAAGTCACGAGTTTCAATTACCGCGGCATCGATCTCGAATGCGAGGTCGCGGGGATTCTGCCTGGCAGCCGCTTTGCCCAGGCGGGCGTCATGCATCGCGATTACCTGGCGCAATCGCTCGACGATTTCCAACGCAAGAACGGCAAACCCCACGAACTGGCCGACAAATCGCTGAACCTCGTTTGGCTGCGGTTTCCCGACAAGCCGTCGTTTGAGCGCGCCGCCGCGATTATCAATGACCCAGGCAAGTTCTCGACGCCGTCGCTGAAGATGGAAACTGCCGCATCGGGCGTCGCCACGTTTTTGGATTCGTATCGCGACCTGATTACCGCGATGCGTTACGTGACCTATTTCATGATCGTCATCATGATGCTGATCTTCTCGGTCGGCATCTTCATCATTGTCAATGGACGGCGCACCGAATTTGCCGTGATGAAAGTGCTTGGATATCAGCCGCGATCGATCATGTTCATGATCATCGGCGAATCGGTGTTGATCGGCGTGCTCAGCGGGATTCTTAGCTCCGGACTGACGCTGACACTGGTTAATTACGGCCTTGGCGGGCTGAAGTTCCCAATAGCATTCTTTCCGTCGTTTCTCATTCCGAAGGCGGCGCTGTGGTGGGGGCCGTTGGCCGGCGGCGTTTCGTCGCTGGTTGGATGTGTCGTCCCGGCCTTGATGGCGCGGCGAATTCGTGCGGCTGAGATTTTTGCCAAAGTTTCATGAGGTGTGTCGTGGAGGCAGTTATTCGAGCGATGGCGCCGATCCTGAAATTGCCGCGCAACATTTGGTCGTATCTGGATCGTTCCGAGAACCCGTTCATCCGGTTCCTGTTGCAGCCCATGATCCGGTATTTTCTCGTGACAGTGGTTCTCTTTATTGTTCTGTTGTTCGTTCCGGTGATCATCATCGTCGCACTGATTCCGGTGACGCCGCTGCTTTTGATGTTGCCGTCGATCCTGCCGGAAGAAACTGTTCTGACGGAGACCAACAATCGCAGCGGGTTCTTCGGGGGCCTTACGAAACGCACGTGGGCATCGATCGCAGGGTTGATCGCACTTGTAGTAGTTTCGGTGTTCGGCGTCGAGTTGTTGCGATATGCGCCGTTGCCGTCGGCGAATCCGCTGATGACGCAGTTGGCGGACACGGTGTCGGGCCTGCCGGTCAGCAAGTATCTTCCCGCGCATATCGTCGGCAACTGGCCGATCCTGGCGCTGCTCGTGTACTTTGTTGACTTTCTCATGCTGGCCATATTGTTGCGCGTACCGCTTTCGTACAACTATCGCAATCTGATGGTGCGTTGGTGGGTGACGTTGCTCGTGTCCTTTTGCTTCGCCGTCGTGATCATGATTGTGACTGTGGCACTTTCGTTTGTGAACGGCATGTACAAACTGACGGAGTCTACGGGAAAGAAGGGCAACATCCTCATACTTGCGGATGGAGCGACCGACGAGCAATTCAGCAACATGGCATACAGCGACGTTTCAACGGTCCAGGAAAAGTACACCAAGGTCGATGAGTACGATCAACCTCTGCGGGCCGACATGCCGATTGTTCGAATCGCGTCCAAGCAGGTCGGGGATCGCACAGTCTATCTTTGCAGCCAGGAAACGCTGATCTTCGTGAACCAGCCGCGTGCGGTTGCCGACGGCGTGAAACGGCGACGCTTCATTCAAATGCGTGGCGTGGTCGATCCGGTGATTGCGGCCGAAGTGCACGGCATCGAGCTTGCGCCCGGCTCGCGGTGGTTTAGCGATGCCGGCGTCAACGATGAACGAGAAATCGAATGTGTTCTTGGCGAGGGCATCGCCGCTCAACTTGCCGAGGACACGCAAAAGAAGATGTTGGAAATCGGCGACACATTTGAAATGTCCGACCGCACGTGGAAGGTCGTCGGCCTCATCAAATCGCTGGGTTCGACGTTTGGCTCCGAAGTCTGGGCGAAGCAGAGCCTTGTCGGCCCGATGTTCAACAAAAACTCGTACAGTTCGATCGTCATTCGAACCGAGCCGGACACTCAAGAAGCGGCAACCATTCTGGCTTATCATCTGCGCACGCGCGAGTCGCCGAAGATGAACGCGATTACCGAAATCGAATACTACTCCCGGTTGCAAGAGACGAACAAGCAGTTTCTTTATGCGATTCTGGCGGTTGCAGTGATCATGGCGCTCGGCGGCGTCTTCGGCGTCATGGTCGCCATGTTCGCTGCAATCACTCGCCGCACCAAGGACATCGGCGTCATGCGAATACTTGGCTTCAAGCGATGGCAACTGCTCGTGTCCTTCCTGGTGGAATCCCTCGCGATTGCCATCGTCGGCGGCATTATCGGCGTCATCCTCGGCTGGCTCGTCGCGGACGGCCGTCAGGCTTCCAGCATCGTCAGCAGCGGGCAGGGCGGAGGCAAGACCGTCGCCCTAACGTTGAGCGTCGACGGCTACGTCATTCTCACTGGCCTGCTTATTGCACTGATTATGGGCAGGCTCGGCGGCATGATCCCCGCGCTAACGACGCTTCGATTGAAAATTCTGGACGCAATCCGGTCGTAAGCCCCAAGCGGTCATTCGACGTGGACCTGTGCCGCAGCCGCAATGCCGGCGGTTAGTGCATCCTGCGAAACTGGCGCCGCAACCGGTTCGCCGATGAACACTTCAGCCGGGCCGCAATGCACGGGCAGCACAACAATCGAAGAGTTGGCGGAGAGTTCCATCAATCGAATCAAATACTGAGTTGCCGTCATTGCTTGCCTGGCGATTGAAATTGCCAGCACGTCGTTGCGTTTGATGTAGAACACGGCAGCGCGCAGCCGGCGCTCGTCGCTGATATCAATGGCATGTACCTGTCGGTCGCACGCCATCGCGATATTCTCAATGTCAGTCGAGTTATCACTCTGATGCACGAGTACGACGGCGCCGCTGCCGGGCAGGTGGTGAATGCCATGAACCCGCAGTCGCTGCTTGCCTAACGACCGCAACACCCAAGCGGAACGGCGCAGAATGTCAGGCAGAAGCCAAAGCAACAGCACCAGTACGGCAAGCGTCATTGCGCCGGCGCCGACGAAGAGATAGCGCGGCAACTGCCGGTTGTCATGAGTCTCCGGCATTTTTTCGCTGGCCAATCGCACGTAGATGTGCGGCGGAGCGCCGGGCGGCGCATACGTCGTTACGCGAACCAGGATCGGCTCCAGCGGGCGTCCTTTTTTCAAATCATCCTCGTAGTGATTCCATCGCACTTGTACTTCCTGGCTTAGCATAATCTGCAAGTCCGGCGGCGACTCCGCTTCTGCGCCCAAGTCCCAAATCACCGGCAGCGGCGGCTGATCTTTGAGCGGCGTGCCGATATTCGCGCCATGGCCCTCCGCCGCCACTTGCACAAAAACAGGACGATGGTGCGCGTCGAACTGTACGACGGTCAAGTAGGCCTCTTGAATGCGATTGTGCACATCGTGGGGCTCGTGCAGAAGTCTCGGGGCAAAATTCGTGAAGTGAGCCAACGACACGATTGCAAAAAACAAGACAGAGGCGGCGATTGCACCAGTGACGTTGACGAAATTGCTCGTGGAGACCACCTCGCCCTTCTGCTGCTTGGGCGCGCGATGCTGCAGCAACGTGAACATCGGAACCAGGTAAAAGCCTGTGAAGAAGCCGATGAATACGATGCAAGTGACAAGACCGGGCACGCGATCAAGCAGCACGGCCGCAAGGCACGTCACAAGCACCATGCCGATGCCGCCGATTGGGATCAGTCCCAATTCGACTTTCTTGCCGGAGAGCCATCCGGCAAGCGGGCTGCCAATGCCGATGCCGAGCGCCGTCATACCGACGATCTCGCTGGTCGTGGCCTCGTTCCAGCGAGGGATTCGCGACTCTCCAAGCATATACACCGCCGCCCGCATGAACGCGACCATGAACGTGAAGAACGCGATTCCGACCAGTGCAAAAGCTAGCGGGCGATGCCGAATCAAGTTCTTGAGGTTTTGAAATAGCGGCAAATAGATCCACTTGGGAAACTCACGAAGTGGATTCGCCGACGGCATCTCGCGGATCATGAAACTCGCGGCAGCGCCGACGACGGCGAGCACCAACAGCGTGATGCCGATGATGTATTCATTTCCATTGAACTGTTGCGAAAGAATGCCGCCGCAGACCGTTCCAAGAATAGTTGCCAGAAATGACAACGACTCCAGCAATCCATTGCCGCGGGACAACAAATGCGGTTGCAGAATCTCCGGCATGCAGCCGTACTTCGCGGGCACAAAGAAGGTTGAGTGCATGCCCATGAGGAAAACGGTCGAGAGCACGATCCACACGCCGATATCCGGCATATTCAGTTCACTGCCGATGATAAAGCCGACGAGAGCAACGGCGGTAATGGCGATTTCTGCGAGCTTCCAAAACACCAGCGACCGCCGCTTGCTGTACTTATCCGCAAGGTACCCGGCGAGAGTGCAGAAGATTGCCCAAGGTGCGAAAAAGAGGATGGGCATCAGCGAGATGGCAGTGCCTTCGGTCAACGTTTTTCGGTTTATGGCAAAAAACATTGCCGCCGCGTGAATCGCTTGATCGTTGAACGCGGCCAGGAATTGAGCCACCAGCAAACCGATGAATGTGCGATCTCGCAGCGAACTTGCCGGTTGGAATTTGGCGGGAGTGTCCATATGCGCAGCGGCTCGCAGTCAGTCGTGGCAGCGAAAGGGAGATTCTACCACGGCGTTGCGGAAGGCATAGAGGGTGCATCCTACGCCGGCTAATTTGCAGCTGGCTCTAAAGACGACTTGTGGCGGCGATGCAATACTCCGCGCATGAACGCTTGAAAGCGTGCCGACTCGGCTGCGCCGGTGGGAACCGACCGGTCGAAATCGGGATTGGCAGTTCGACTCAGCTTCACATCGATGCCGAATTCGGCGGCGATCGTGATTAGCAAGGCATAGCCGCGCTGCCGCCGGGCCTTGGAGAGGTAAGTCGCAGAGACGCCGCCTGCATCCTGCAACACTTTTGGCTGACCGAATTCAGCAAGCACTTCTTCCGCCCAGCCGTGCGGTGAAAGGACTGACTGATACATGTGTTTCTGCCCAGGTCGCAGGAACAAGTAACCGGCGGAAATGTTCGTGAATCCGTATTTTGCGACCTTGCTCATCAGCAACTCGAAGCTCTCGCGGGTGTCCGTCAGATTCGGTAGGATCGGGGCAACAACAATCTGCACCGGCACTTCCTTGTCGGCAAGGCGAGCGGCGGTCAGCAGTCGTTCGTCTAATGGAGCAGAATGAGGCTCCAATGCCTTTTGGATCGTCGGGTCAGCGGAAATCACTGGTACGACGACTCGAATATGGCGGCGCCTCAAGGCAAGTTGTGCCACCATGTCTTCCGACAATGACTCTCTGCAGGTGAAATCGCATCGAACGTCGAACTCTGCCAATAGATCTGCCAACTCCAACGCACGAGCATCAATCTGCGTCACCGCATTCCAGGGCTGTGTGTGCGACGGGTAGGTCACGCGTTTCGGACGAATTCGCATCGACTGCAACTCATGCCGCAGTCGTTCCAAGTATGCGGTGAATTGCTGAGACGGACCAAAAAGACCGACCGCTTCCGAATCCGGTAGCTCACTCAGCGTCCAGTCATCGGAGGCATTCGACGTGCCCGCTCGATGGAGAATCGGATTGCCGGAATGGGCGCGTTGTGCGGGAAGAGGAACAAATAGCGACGGTGTCGATCGGCGAACGGCGCTGTCCATATGATCCCTCACGAATAGTGGTCATATGAATAGTACGCTCCATCGTGTCGAGAAATCAAGTCACGTGCCCGGAAATACGGCTCCTCCGCAAATCCTTGTCTACAAAGGCATTATAGACCACGCTTGCAATCGTGTTCATCGATACAACCGGAAAAACCGGCATATTCATCGAGTTTTCGCGAGCTGAAGCGAGATTCTTGGCTGTCATCGTACGTGGGATAGTCGTCGACTACGATTTTGGAACGACGATGTTTCGGCTCGAAGCTGGAATGACGCCGGTGGATTTGCCGGCGTCCAGCGTCATCGGTTCGTTGCGACACATGAGCGCCTGGCCGCCCTTTGCTGGTTCGAATCGCAGTGCGATTTGCACGCGAGTAACTTCTTTGCTGTAACTGCCGAGCGGCACTGCGACAGAGTAGCCGGAGCCAAGGAGCGGATCTTGTTGCTTGCGAGTCGCCAAAACCTCAGCCGGATAGGTCGTAGTGGCCAACGGTTTCGGTTCTCCGCCTGCCGAGACGTCGTAAACCTCAATTACCAACTGTCCGTCTGCAGTGGTCGACTCGGCTTTCTTGGCGTTGACGTCGTTGTGGCTGGCGGCAACATCTGCGGGGTAAAAGTAAACGCTGCCGACGAGCGCCGGAGAAGGACTGCCCTGATTCTGTGTGTCTGGTAGGAACTGCACCTGCTTGAGCCACACCGACTGAATTTGGGCCGGCCCTGTCGCGCCGTCCTTCTGGTTCGACGAAACGCGTCCGCGCAATCCCACGCAGCCGCTGCCGGCGATGCAAACGGCTAGGATGAGGCCGCTGATTTTCAGGGCGTTCGAATTTCGGACCATGATCGGGAATCCTTTCCCTGAGTATTCTTAATGCTTGCAGGAACGACCGCCGTACTTCCTGACGCTGCGGGCGCCGTTGCATTCGCCGGGTTAACTATCGGCGCCACCGATGAGTTCGCTGGCTTGGCAGCAGACGGATTCGCCGGCATGGTACCACCGGCGTTGGCCGGCATTCCAGGCGTTACGATGCTCGATCCGTGAGCATCGTGTTTCACGATCGTGCCGAACATGCCGTCAACCCGTTTCAACTCATCAAAAACTATCCGATCCATGTCGGACTGCGAGTAAATGATGTGCGGCGTCAAGATAACAAGCAGTTCCTGACGGCCCTGAGATCGAGTGCGGAACCGGAACAACGCACCGACGCCAGGCAGATCGCCTAGCCACGGCACCTTCGCCTCCGCTTTCGCGTCACGCTTGGTAATCAGACCGCCGATCGCGACCGTCTCGCCGTCGTTGGCGGCGATGGTCGTGTCGATCGTCTGAATGTTGAACGCGGTACCGATGTTGCCGGCGCCCAGTGCGATCGGCGTGGGCACAACGGACGATACTTCGGGCCGGACTCGCATGATCACGCGGCCGTCGGGGCTGATTCGCGGCGTCACGTTCAAGATTACGCCGACATCGCGGCGATCCAGGTTCTGTTGGGCAAAGCCCTGGGCGTTGATGATGGTGTTGGCGAGGTACGGCACGTTCTGGCCGATGGCGATCGATGCCGCCTGGTTATCGGTGGTCATGATCTGCGGCCGGCTCAAGACTTCGATTCGCCCCTGCGTTCGCAGCGCTCGGACCAATACGTTCAACGACTCGCTGGACGCCGACAAGATCATACCGCCCACGGTCCCAAGCGGGGACGCGCGGCCCGTGCCGAAATTGCCAAGCCCCTGGAATCCAATGAGGTTGGGGGTCGTGAGCGTCGTCGAAGGCAATTGGGCCGTGGTATTGAAGGGAAATCCCGGAACCGCCGTCGTGCCGGTGCGGCCGCGATCAAATAATACCGGGCTCTGGCCGCCGATTTCGATGCCGAATTCGTCGTTCGAGGTCAAATCGACTTGAGCGACAACGACTTGAATGATCACTTGGGGCGGCTGAGCGTCGATCTTATCGACAATCTGCTGCACCTGGGCGAAGTATTGCGGCGTCGCGCTGATCAAGATCGTATTCGTAATCGCATCAGCGACGACGACGACCTGCCGCTGCACTTGTTGGAACGCCGACAACTGTTGTGCGCCCGTGAAGGCCGTCAGCGAATCGGTGAAGAAACTCGTTAAAGTCTGAGCGACGTCGGCCGCCGCTGCGTTTTTCAGTTTGTAGACCATCGTCGATCGCTGCGGGATGTCCTGATCTTCCAGCTTGGAGATGATCGCTCGAATTGTATCGAGATCGTTTCGGCTGCCCGCGACGATCAAGCTGTTGGTTCGGTCATCGACGGACACGCTCAACGGAATCAGCGAAGCGCCGTCCGATGGTTCGCCGGTCAAAGTCAGGATCGGCCGATTGGCGCCCTGTTGGCCTGCAGCGCCGCCGCCGCCGGGAACTCCGGGCAGGGCAGCGCCGCCGGGAACGAGGCCGGTTCGCCCAGCACCGAATAGTTGCTGCAAGAGCGTCGCGGTTTGAAGAGCGTCGGCCTTCTTGAGCACAAACGTGTTGATTTCGGCGCGAGCGGCAGAAACCACGTCAAGCTCGCGGATTAACGACAGCATGAGTTCCATCGTCTTCGCCGGGGCGGCGATGATCAGGCTGTTGCTCCGCGGCTCGGAGGTGACGTGCACATCTTCGAGAAGGCCGGACTCGACAATCTGCTGGCCTTGCCGATTCGGGAAGAGTCGCAAAGAGGTCGTCGCGGTCGTGTTGACGCGCCCAAGGGCCTGATTTGCGGCGCCCCCGAACTGTTGTCCGCCGAACTGTTGGCCCCCGAACTGCTGACCGCCGAACTGTTGGCCGCCGAGTTGGAAGCCGCCAAACTGCTGCCCGCCGCCGCCGAAGGCGTTGGCGCCGCCGCCAAAAGGTTGTCCACCACCGCCGCCGCCGAAGGCGTTGGCGCCGCCCGTTGGTACAGCGAGGCCGGTGCCGGTCTGCGGCAAGATGGCCTGGAGAAGCGCCTGTTGAATCGTGTTCGCGAGTTCATCCGACAGAGCATTACGCAGCTTCACGACGCGCAGGTCATTTACTTTCTGCGACTCGCCCGTGTCGAGCCGTTCGACGAACTTGCGAATGTCCACCAGGTCCGCCGGGCCGGCTTGGACGAAGATTGTGTTTGAGCTATTGTCGTAACTGACACGGACCTGATTGACCGTGTCGTTCGGATACCGTTGCGTATACAGCGTCGTAATCGCTGTTGCGACTTGCTGGGCCGATGCCTTCTTGAGAGGTATCGGATGTAGCGCCGATTGCTCGGAGTTCGGCTTATCCAAGATTTCCTTGATCTTAGCCTGAATCTCTTTCTGCCGATTGGCAGGCGCACCGACGATCAGCGCGTTCTGTCGTGCCAGCGGCATCAGGAAGATCGACGAGTTCTGTTGGGCAGAGCCCTGAAAGAGCGTGGGTGTAAATGTCTGAGCGCGATTGATCGTCGTGCCAGAAGCACCCGAAATCACGCCGGTGAAGATCTGCCTCGCTTGCGCTGCGAGGCTCGTAACGTCGGCGTGCTCGAAGGTCATGATTTCGAGCGTGACCTCAGCCTTCTTGCCTTCTGCTTGCAAATACTTGATGATTTCGAGGACTAACGCAACGTCTGCGGCGTTTGGGCCGCTGACGAGCACAATGCCCAATTCCGGCAACGGTTGCACAGTCACATCGGATCGCGGTGCAATGAGGTCCGGCTGCGCGGCAGGTTGTGGTTGTGGTTGCGGCTGCTGCATCTCTTCGTAACTGACGAGCAGCGGTTTCAGTTCTTGCTGCGGATCGTAAAGGCCGGTTTGCGACCTGGGGTCATCCTTGACCCGGTCGGCGAAAAAATCGGGCCCTCCAGGCTCCGACTGGGTAGTATCGGGCCCGCGCCGGCGAATGCCGCCTCCGCCGCCACGAGTTCCTCCCATTCCGCCGCCGAACCCGCCGCCACGAGTTCCTCCCATTCCGCCGCCGAATCCACCTCGCCCGCCGCTGGTGCCTCCGCCGAATCCGCCGCCACGCGTGCTTCCGCCGAATCCGCCGCCAGGCATGGTTCCGCCGAAACCTCCGCGACTGCCGCCGAATCCGCCGAAGCCACTGCCGCCGAATCCGCCGCCAGGGAAGCCTCCGCCGCCGCCGGAGAATCCGCCGAAGCCACTGCTGCCGCCGCCACGACTGCCTCCCATCGACGAGCCTAACGGGGGCGTTTGCGTCGGTCGGCCGAAAACGGCCTCAACTGCAGTCTGGACCAATGCCGGATCGATGCCGGTGACCGGTACAATCTTCACAGTACGCCGGGCGTCTTTAGCGCCGTTGTCCAGTTCGACGACGAGTTCCAGGATGTCGTTGTAAAGCGCTTCGGAGCACGCCACGATCAGTTTGTTGGAGCGAGCGTCTGTGCCAATGGACAGCGCAGCCTGACCGCCGCGACTACCGCCACTGCCGCCGTTATTTCCGCCGCCGCCACGACCTCCGCCGCCGAAGCCGCCGCCAAACAGCATTGCCGGGAAGTTATTCTGCTGATTGTTGCCGCCCTGTGGCGAAGTCTGATCGCGATAGACCTGCCCGACGATGTCTGCGATGTCGTCAGCGTTGGCGTACTGCAACGGAATGATCCAACTCTTGATGATGCCGCGAGGGTCCTTGTCTTCTGCATCAATGGCATCGCGCAACAGTCGCTTGATCGTCAACAAGTCGATTGGCGACGCCTGAACCAACAGCGAATTGCTGCCCGGATCGGCAACGACGCGAATACGATTTGGAGTCGGATTCGCCGGCGGTTGAGCGGCGCCTCCGCCGAACGGGTTGAATCCGCTACGGCCTCCGCCGAAGCCGCCGCCAAACATGCCGAAGATGCCGCCTTGCTGCTGTTGCTGCCGTTGATTCTGGGGCGGCCCGTTGAACGCCTCATCCAACACTCGTGCAGCGTCCACGGCGTTCGCGCTGACGAGTTTCAGGATGACAAAATCGCCCTGTGTCACCTTGGTGCTCGTGAGAACGCGAATCAACTCGCTTACAAGGGCCAGCGCTTCCGGGTCGTCGCTGGTGACGATGAGCCGGTCGCCGAACGCTGTAATGTTGACCGGCTTGCCGGTGGCCGCTTTGTTGTCAACCGGTTTCTTTTCATCGGGCTTGGCTTTCGGTTCGTCGGGTTGGTCCGGCGACTCGATTGAGATTCGGTAGTTCGATTCCACGTTATGCCGCATCGCGCCCGATTTCGGAATAGGCATCGGCATTGGCTTCTTTGGCGCAGGCGGCGGAGTTCTTTCGTCGCTAGGTCCGCCGGTGCCGATGATCCTTACCGGCGTATTCGGCCGAAGTTGTGGCAGCATGAATTGCAAGGCTTCGGCAACCGTTGCGGCGCTGCCCTTATCGATCGTGATGATCCGCATGTTGGCGGAGCCGCTTCCAGGCCCGCCGCCGGATTCGCCGAGTGCCTGAACGGCCGCTTTGACTTCGTTGACCTGTTCGAGTGTGCCGCGAACGATAATTGCATTTCGGCCAGTGTCGGCCTCAATGAACGGAGCACCGGTCGTCGTCGCTTTGTCGCCGAACATGCCAATTAGCGTTTTCGTTACAGCCGTGGCATCGAGCGATGCAAGCGGAATCACGGCCGGCGTGCCCTGGTTCACCTTGGTGCCGCCGTTGATGTGCTCCGCGATGTCGAACTGATCCTCCGGCCCGGCCCAGACCATCACGGTGCTGGTGCCGACCGCAGAAATGCGCACCGAAGGCGCAGTGCGATAGATGTCCTGCAAGGTCTTGGCCATCTCGGCTGCCGTGCCTGCAGGAACGGGGTAGGAAACCAGTTTCGGCTCGCCCGGCATGATCTCTTTTTGACCTGGCTGGCGAACGTCGACGTTCTTGAGAATGTCCTCGGCCTGGGCAATCTTGTCGGACGGGCCAGTGACCAAGACGCGGTTGGTGCGATCGTCGGATGAAATGAAATGGGCCTTCCGGTTGGCAGCCATCATTGCCGCTCGCGGATCGCTGCGGCCGAAGTCGCCGCGACCAAAGTCGCTGCGACCGAAGTCCATTCGAGGCATTTCGAATCGGCCGAAGTCGCCGCGTCCGAAGTCGCCGCGACCGAAGTCGCCGCGACCGAAATCGCCACGGCTTCGAGAATCGCTCGACGAAGAGGTCGGATTGGCAATGTTCGGTTGGGCCGCAACCTGTCGCGGCGCGTCGCCCATCAGTTCGCGAAGGACCCGCTCGGCCTCACGGGCTTTGACATACTTGCATTGATACGAAAGCGATTTGACGCCTTTCTCGTTTCGTTCGATGTCTTGAACGTCGGCTAATACGCGGCGGAGGTTGGCGACGTTGTCAACCAGCACCAGTTGATTCGACGTTGGGTAAGCAACAGCATCGCCGAAGTTCCCCAGCATCCGTCGGGCCTGGGTGACGAATTCGTCGGCTTGCAGCACCTTCAATTGCACCGCGATTTGGACGATTTCGGTGCGGCCGCGGCCGGTCATCTCGTCAATGGTGATGCGCGGGATGTCCTTGTTATTAAGGAAACCTTTTTCGTCGAACTGCAGAATCGTCATTGACGCTTCGCGGCGAAGCAGGATGAAGTTCTGGTTTTGCAGCCCTTCGTTAATGATGTCGATGATTTCCGGGATCGAATAGGTCGGCTCGGGTCTGCCGTCCGACTTTGGAGCGATGAACGTAAACGTTCCGGTTGGTTTGTGACTCGTAATGATCGGAAGGCCGGTCAAGTCGGTGAGCCATTCCAATACGTCGTTCCAGCGTTTGTCACGCATCTGGAACTTGACGCGCTTTTCGGTCGACTTGGGAGTGTCCGCCGGCTTGGGCGTGTCTGATGGCTTAGGCGTTTCCGCCGGCTTCTCGGCCTTCTTGTCGTCGGCGGGCTTCGGCGCATCCACCGGCTTGGCTTTTGCAGGCGGATCTTCATTAAGCAGCGGCTGCGCGAAAGCGGTGCTGCCGCCGGCGAGCGCAAACCAGATTCCCAGAGCCCATTGTTTGCGACGCAATCTCTGGAAGATGCTCATATCGTACCCTGCCGTTCCCCGTAAGAGTCGGACGCGCTCTTGAAATCCGCTGCACCCAACATGGCCCGTCCATGCCATCGCGCGCAGCGAGCTTCAGCCGCCGACAGTGGTACCCCGCACATTCGTCAGTATCGGCATGACCCTTTCATTTCATCACGGATTCTGCCCAATGCTATAGAAATCGCTGAAGTTGCCAGAATTCTGCACTCCTATTCCTCTCATAATTCGGGCAAGCTTTACTTGCCTTCGTCAACTACCGGTTTTGGCGCCGGCGCCTTCTTGACATCGCTGCTGCCCTTTTTCTTCTCTTCCTTTTTCTCGTCTTTCTTCACTTCCGGTTTCTTCTCCTCTTCGACTTCGAGGCCCAGCGCTTTTGCTTCCGACGTGGCAAGCGCTTGTGCATCTTTGAGCGGCCGGCCGATGTGAGCCCGATAGTACTTGCCGGTGTCGCTGTCGCGCAACAGGAGATTGGTGGCATCAATACGTATTACCTTGAAAGCGAGCTGGGTCTCGCCGTTGTCGCCCTGAATCTCCAGCTCCTCGCCGAGGTTCAGGTTCTTTTTTGCGTCCTTGATGTAATAGAACGTGCGAATGATGAAACTGCCATCGCCAAGTTGCTTAACGAAGTACTTGTAGTTGTTAAACGCGTCGTAAAGCGACGCTTGCACGCCTTTCACAGGATCGTGCGTGATTTCGTCGACGACCACGAACTCCGAAACGTCCACCTCGCTCTTCTTCTCGACTGGGGGCCGTTCGGCTGTGCTGATCACGGGCGGCGGGCCGAAGAACACATTGCGGCCGGCGATGCTGACGTACTGGTCTTTCTTCCTGGCGAGCCGCTCCGGCGATTTCACGTCTTTGGGCAACAGAGTCGTTCGTTTTTCAGCACCGTCAAGCACGAGCGCTTCGACGGTTGCCGAGAACACCAGATTATTGTTGGACCGCGAACCTTCACCACGTCCTCGGCCTCCGGGCATTCCCGGAATACCAGGGATGCCCGGCGCCGCAGGAGCGCCTGCACCGCCCGCCGAAACCGGTGTTTGCTGACGTACGATGCTGATGTTCTTGATTCGGTGCAAAAGCGGCAATCGGTAGAAGGCGTCGAGGAAATTCACGACGCTCAGCAATTCACCCTTGGCTTCGATATCGAAGTAAAGCCGCAAGTACGGCAGCCGCTTGGCAACGGCAACGGTCTCGCGCTTCTCAATCGGCTTCGCGTGAATCGTAAACGCTTCGCCGGCGAAATCGGCCTGCCGCAACAACTTGCCCAACTCAGCTTCATATTCGCGCTGGGCAAGATTGACATCTGCCGGAAGGCTCATGTGCTTCATCTGCAACAGCCGCGGCGCCGCAGTTTCCAAGTCTCTGACTTTCTTGTCGTTGGCGTCGACGTCGGTCTGGATCTTCTGCAGCCGAAGCTTGGCGCTGGAGACGCTGCGGTAGTAGAACAAATAGCCGACCAGACCGCCGCCGCCGATGAAGATGACGACGAGGAGCACGATGGCCAGGACTCGCTCACGTTGGTTCACGGAAACACTCCTCCGCCAAAATCAGGAAAGGCGCCCGGTTCGCCTCCGCGTCCACCCTTCTTGGGCAGTTCTGCAGTGAACGACTTGGTGTATCCGCTGATCGGCCGCTTTTCGATGTCATACTTGAAGCTGAACTCTTGTCGAAATCGGAGCCGCTCGATTCCTCGGTTCTCTTTCAGTTGATTTGGTCCGCGCCGATAGGCCGTTTCCTTGTCGAGGTCTTGTACGTAGTTGGTTATCGGCTGATGATCCACAATCACACCCTTCAGCGAGACGACCGCGACGCTCTTTGACTTGGAAGCGCGATTGTCCAGCGGGGCAGCCGAAAACGTCGTGATCCGCATCTTGCTGATTTCATTGGTTCGAGCCGTCGCGTCATAAAGCTCGTCGAGCCAGTTCACATCCGTTGCGGCCCATTCATCAAGGGCTTTAAGCCGTTTGGCGTCGGGATCGAGTTGCTTGAGCGTGTTGTCGCCGTTCGACTTGATCTTGTCGAGCGTGCTGATCTGTCGCTCTAGCATGAAGACGTGGGCTGCGCCGGCAACACCCAGCAACAGAATCAGCGCCATCGCTGCGGCAGCGGCCAGACTCAGCAGACGTTTGTTCGGATCGCGCGGCGGCTTCGGTTCTCGCGGCTTTGCGAAATTGACCGGGAAGACATTCTGTGCCGCGAGGGCCAACATGCCGGCCAGACCGACTTGCGCCCCGCGCGGACCGTCCGGCGCCGGAAGCCCAGCCAACGGTTCATAGGAATGTACCGGGATTTCCAGGCTGGACTGCAATCGTTCACGAAGCCCGCCGGGCGAATCGGGTTCCGGCAGATACAAGGCCTTCACCGGCGCATCGGGGTTCTGATTCGCGTGAATTGCCAGATTGCGGCGCAACTCGCCAATCAATGCGCCATCGTTGGTCAGCGTCTGTGCGGCCAACGCACGTGCGAGAATGAGATGGCCGCCTCGCTGGATGATCAACTCGCCCCAGCGGTCGCCGCGGACCAAGACTGCCGTGGCGGCATTCGCCTCAGGAGCGGCAACCGCGTTCTGCGCTATGGCTCGTTGCAGGCCGGACAAGATCGCATACGAACGCGGTGCAATTGCTCGCAGGGGCACGCCGGCCGCTTCTGCTAATTTGCGGCATGCCTGTACAAATTCCTTGCGCACCGACAGGACTTGCACACGTCGCTCAGTCCCGTGTGCGGGCATCGGCGTGTAATCAATGACAATCTCTTCCGGGCCTTCGGTGAACTCGCGTAGCGCTTGAAACCGAACCACCGCCGGTTCCTCGTGCGACGGCACCATTGGTATTTTGATCTCTTTCAAAACGATACGGTCACGGCCGACGCATACCAGGATGCCGGCTGGGTCGATGTCTTCGTCTTTCAACAACTGCTTAAGGCGGCCTCCAATTTCGGACGCAGTTGCCGGCGACAGCGCTTTTTCTTCCTCAGCGAACAGGGTTTTTTCGAGGCGCAGGCTGCCGGCTCGGCTACTGCCTGACATCAGGTGCAGTCGCAGTGAATCAGATTCCAACGCCAGATATCGCGGCACGGGCAATCTCCCGGTTGCTCTTTGCCTTCAGGCCGCGTCATTGCGGCAATGGGCAACATCCATCACGCGTTACTGCGTGACATTCAAGCCGCGACCAAGTTCCGTAAGGTCGCGGTACATTACAATTCGCGGGCGGCCGTCGTTGATGTCGATCACCGCCTCAACGCGCGCCGTCGGGCCGGCCTGGTTAAACTGGCCAAGCACTTGCACTCGGTACACCTGCGTGCGGGCGGTGACGTATCGGTCGAGCGCTCGCATTTTGTCGGCAGTCAATTTCGCATCGGTCATCAGCCAGGCAACCGTCTGATACACGGGATCGCTGGTGTCCGAGCCCGGCGCCGGTCGGGCATTGATGACCGCTTGAATGTCTTCGTCGACAAGGCCGGGAAGCGTCGCCAACACCGAGAGCGGCGCCGTCATCACATTAATGCGAGCGGGCAGTTCCTGAGTTTGTTGCGTCGTCGTTTTGTCCAATAGCATCGGCAACAGAGTTCGAAGTTGAGCGGCGTCATTCAGCGGACTTGTCATTTGCACTGTTTGTTGATTTCGTCCTTGACCCACCGTCCAAGTCACGCCGGAATTCACTAAATCAAACCGGTAAGATACGGGTCTCAACAGCGGCTGGGAACTCTGCAATACTTCATCGATCTTGCTCTGAATCTGTTCCCGAGACGCCGGACGATTGCCGGAACTGGTGGTCATGGTTCCTTTCTGCGTTCGGTAGAGCACGATGTAGTTAGCGAGATCTTCGCCCACGGCTGTCTTGAGTGCTTCGTAAGACGCCTTCAAATCCGTCTCGTTCAAAAACGTACGGCCAGCGCCGGCGTTATCTACGTTGCGTTCACGAGAATAGACCGTCAGGAATGCCGACCAGCCGGGACTCCAGCCGGAACCGGAGTTCTCGCCGTCGTCTTCGACGCCGTTGCGATTTCGGTCATTGCCGAATAACAGTTCGGGCGTTACGCCTTTGACGAGCAAAAGCTCTTCAAGGCTGTCAAGGGGTCCGTTTTTGCAGAGATAGCCTGGACTCAGCGCCGAATAGTAATCGCTCTCGGCGCCGCTGGTGCGTTGTTCGTCGTCGGTATCGATCCAATCGACGATGGCGTCGGCGATTTCCTCAGTCATATTCGGCAGCAAAAGGAGAATATCGGCCGCTTGATCGGCGCCGCCTGCCAACTGGAGCAGCGCATTGAGGTTGATCTTGCTCGCTTCGTCGGTGACGCCGTAGCGCACCCCACTGCTAGTGCCGGCGGATGAATCAGATTCCATCGGCGCGAATATCGTGAAACTCCCCTGACGACGGGAATTGGTTTCGTTCGAATTGAGGACGACGTTCTGAAACGCCGCCGCGTTGTCGTACGGATTGTTGCCGAGCGTTCCGGACATCAGATCGGGATTCGAAAGCAAGGCTGCGGCGTAGTAGACTCCCGAATCGGCGAACGCGCGAGCCTGCTGAGCGCGAGCGGCTGCGTCGGCGCCACGATACTCGTTGAGCATCAGGTCGCTGTACTGATAACCGGCCAACGTCAACAGCGCAACGATCACCAACACGGCCACGATGACGATGGCACCGCGTGAATCGGCAATCGGATGTTGCTTTTTCATGGTGCGCTCGGTGTGGTAGTGGCGGGGGCCGGCACTCCAGGGGCCGTCTGAAACGCAACGACGTGCCGATAGGACTTCGGCTCGCCGGTTCCAGGCGGCTGGATGGAGACAGTGATTTCAATCGCTCGCGGCGGGCCCAAGAGTGACTTGCCGTCTTCGCCCATTGCGGCGCCGTCCCAAGAATCCACCCAGGATGAGCCGTCGAAATAACGGAATTCGACTGAACTTACTTCCGCAGCCAGTACGTCGCGAATGCCGTCGGTTTCGGTCGTCGATGTGGGGTCTTCGACGTTGTCTGCGGTGACGAAATGCACTTCCTGCCGGATGAGGCCGTTCTCACCGTCGAGATAATAAGTGATGCGGCGAATGTCGCTGCGGATTGATGCCGTTCCGGTTTCGTCAACGACAGGATTGATGAGCGAACGAGGCATGCGAGTGACGTAAACGGATAATGTCGTTGAGTCGCCTTTGACGCCGATCGAGAACACCGGCGCTGGGTTGGTCGAGGCCGTCGTAGTCGTCGGCGCCATTCCAGTTGGATCGGTGGTCGTCGATGAACTGGTCGTCGGCGCAGGTGCAATGGGCGCAAGAGCCGGTACGATGTCCGACTCCATCGTGTTCAATAGGCTGCGTGCAAGGGTCCCTTCATCGACTGCGTCACGGCCCGCTTGCATCAGGTCCAGATTCGACTGCAAGGCGACATAGAAGCCGAACACCAGCAACATCGAAATCGCCGTGGCAAGCACAACCTCAAGCAACGTAAAGCCGGAGCGGCGCATGGTTATTGACCTCCCATGGGCATCGTCGTCGTACCCGAATCGGTCGTACCGCTGCTTGACGAGGATGCGCCGGCATCAAGCGTCCCACGCGCAGCCGGATCAAGAACGTATTGCGTCAATGAATCCTCGATCTTGGTGTTGTCGTTGCGTTGCCGGCGTACGCGAACGGTCACACGCCACAGGTTGGTGATGCTGCTCTCTTCCTGGCATTCAACTGACCAGGTCCAGTTCTGGTCCTCGTCGAATGTGATGTCCGATTGCGAGGTCAAACCAACGGCGCCGGCGACGACTTCATTCATCTTGCTGCGGCACAATTGGCTGGCTCTCAACGTGTCTCGGGTGTCTTGCGCCAGGTTTGTCGACACATTGAGCAGCTGCCCGATGGCGATCATCGAAAGCAAGAAAATTGCCAACGAGGTGATCACCTCCATCAGCGAGAATCCGTTCCGATCTGTCGCTCTTAATCTCATGGCGAACCTCCCGTCGAGACGGGGGCGATCTTCACGGTTCCCGTCAGAGCGCGAATGCTCACTCGCACCGGCTTCGAATTCTTGTATCGCAACGTCACGTCCCGGTTGTCGCTGGCATTGCCCTGCGGCAGAAACGACAGCACAGCGACCCAATCCGATCCAGCCGGGGCATCGCCGCCGCCGCCTCCGAAATCGAACACGATCTTCTCCGGCAATTCGTCTTCGATGATCGGCAGTTGTTGCCCCGATTCGGAAACGTCCGGCGCGGCAGCGCCGCTCGAAAACCAGTATTCCGGCAGGTCTGGCGCGATGCGATAGCGACTTGTGTTCGGCATTACGGCGAAACGATAGGCGACGCCGGTGTCGATCGCTTCGGCACGCGACTGAGCCCACGCACGGCGCACGGAATCGGCTGCGCTGTTCAGCTTCACTTCGTCATAGGCGGTATCGAAGTTGAAAAAAGCGATACCCGCCAGGATGACTAAGATTGCCAGCACAAGCAGCAGTTCCAGCAAAGTTACGCCGGACCGCATAACTGTCACCCGCGCGTGCTAAGTGCCGGCTGAGCAGTCCCGGCCGGCACTCGGAAACTCTTTCGCTCAAGAAAGCTACCAACTATTGCTAATTCGACTGTTGGCATCGCCGGGGCGAGGACCGTCCGACCAGATCTCCGGCTTCTGGTAGGCGGCGTTCTGACCCTGCTTGGAGTACTGGTATTGCCGGTCCCACGGATCGCGCAACGCCGACGGTTCTAGCATTGGGCCGTCGCCATTGGGCATCTCACCGGTCAACTCTTCGAGCGCTTCCGGAAAATCGCCAAACTTGATCTTGTAGTTCTGACAGGTGCTTTCGAGGTTCTTGATCTGAATTCGAGCGGCATCTTTGTAGTTGGATTCCTGAATGTTCAGGTAAACAACTCCGCCGACCCCTGCCAGAACGACGAGAATGGCTACGACAACAAGCAACTCCATCAGCGAGAAACCGGCGCGCCGGTGCGATCCATGCGTCTTGTGTTGCAGCAACATCGGCAACCCCTTTCAACTGAACCGTGAATTAACCTCATCATATCCCGCTGCCATGAGAGCGCCATGAGAATTATGAGAATCGCATCTCCTAGCCCCGCATGACGTTACCCATATTGAAGATCGGCAACATCAGCCCAAGAATGACAAACAGCACGATTACCGCCATGACGAGCAACATTGCCGGCTCTAACAACCGGACAAATAGCTCCAGCTGCCGACTCGTGCGTTTCTCCAGACTGTTCGAGATCTCGATTAGCACCTTCTCGAGATTGTTTGATTCTTCCGCGATGGCAACCATTTCCACGACGTCGCGCGGGAAATAGGGACAGGCGCCAAGCGGCGTCGCCAGTTTCTGACCAGCAGTTACGTTTTCGGCGGATTGTTCAATAGCGGCGGTCAACACCTTGTTGCCAGTCGAGTCCTTGGCGATTTCAAGCGACCGCAAGATCGGGATGCCGTTGTGCAGCAGTGTCCCAAGAATTCGTGTGAACCGCGACAACGCCAGGTTGAGGAAGATTTTTCCGGCAGCAGGAATTCTCAGCCTGATGCGGTCCACAATGAATCGGCCGCTCGGCGTTCGCGACCACATCACATAGCCGACGATCATCACAATCACGCCCGGGATCAGCCACCACCAGTTCGATTGAAGGAAGTGGCTGCCGCCCAGTAGATAAGTGGTGATCGTAGGAAGCTGATTCTTCTCGCGCTGACGTGCAAAAATCGGCTCAAACATCGGGATGACGAAGACGACGAGTAACGTCAAAACGACGAACATGACCGTCAACAAGAACACGGGATACGCCAATGCGCCGATGACCTTGGCTTTCAGGTCTTCCTGGTGTTCGGTGAAGTCGGCGACGCGGCGCAAAACGTCTTCGAGGAAGCCGCCCTCCTGGCCGGCGCGGACCATGCTGACGGCAAGTTCATTGAAAATCTTGGGGTGCTGCGCCATCGCTTGCGCCAGCCCAGTGCCGTCGGCTACCCGGGCGCGAAGTTCGCGAATGGCGATTTGCAACGTCGCCTGAGCGCTCATCTTGTCGAGAATGTCGAGAGCGCGGAGCAGGGGGACGCCTGAGTGCAACAGGTCAGCGAGTTGCGAGTAAAACGTCGCCATATGACGGCCGCTGACTCTGCCGCCCAGGAACGACAGCGAGCGACGCGTTTGAACCGGCTGAACGCGAACTGGATACAGTCCCTTGGCCTCAAGCATGGCGAGGGTTTCGCGCTCGGTGTTCGCCGTGAGCGTGCCGCGGCTGCGTTCACCCGATGGCGCCAGTGCTTCGAAGGCAAATTCAGGCATTGGAATCTTCCGCCATCATTAAACCAAGGACCCCGGCACATGTTCCGGCCGAATCTTCAACCATTCATCCAACTGCTGCTTGATAAATAGGACAAACGGCTTGTCTTGCATTCGTTTCAACAGCACAACCATTCTACCATCATGCATAAGCGCTTTGACATTAAACGTGAATGAGTGTCCATGCTCCTGTTGGTGCACGTTCTCGTCGCAGTAGATTTGCCGGATATCCGCAACGGCGACGTGTCGATTGCCCCCGACCGGTATGGGCCCGTGACGAACGTCGATCGCTTCGTCCGTCACCGTGATCCACGTTCGGTTGAAAAACCCCGAGACGCAAAAGTACAACAACCCGATGCCGACAGCCACGTGCAGTATCGGGAAAAGCAAGAACATGATTCGAAAGGGGTTTTCAGGAATATTCGACGCCATTGAAAACCACCCGACGAGAAAGCCGTTCCAAATCAGTGCGAACACAAAGAGGCCCAGGTGACTCTTCTTGAACCAGCGATGAACAACTCGACGAACAGAACCATCGTCTTCAACGATTACGTTTGACGGAATTCCGATCTTGAGCTTCGGCAGATTTTGATTGACCGGCGGCAGTGAATCCGAAAACGAAAACACGTCGTTGCAACTGTTGCATTTGGCAACCAGCATCTGCTCGTTAATGTCTTCGGCGAGCACCAACGCATTGCACTTCGGGCAGGAGAGTTTCATTTGCCGTTACTACATGATAATGTCGCCGGCGGTGGCGCGGGCGACTTCGTCGACCGTCGTGTTGCCCGCCAGGACTTTTCGCCAGCCGTCTTGCCGCAGGGTGATCATGCCGCGTTTGAGGGCCTCGTTGCGGATGGCGACGGCGTTGACGCGCTGAACGACGAGTTCGCGGATGTCATCGCCTGTAATCATTAGTTCGTAGATGCCGGTTCTGCCGCGGTAACCGGTTTGGCGGCATGTGCGACAGCCGCTGCCTTTCCACAACTTCTTCGCGCTGCGCGCACGTTCCTCGTCGGTTACTGGAAAGTCCTTCGGCAGATCGAGCGGGGGAATCGTGTACTCCGTTTTGCAATCGTTGCATATTGTCCGAACCAGGCGCTGAGCCATAACGCCTTCGACGGTGCTGCCGACAAGGAACGGCTCAATGCCCATGTCAATCATGCGGGTGAAGGCGCTTGGAGCGTCGTTCGTGTGCAACGTGCTAAACACCATGTGGCCGGTCAGCGACGCCTGAATGGCCATTTCCGCCGTTTCGAGATCGCGGATTTCGCCGATCAGGATCACGTCGGGGTCGTGGCGAAGAATGCTTCGTAGTGCGGCGCCGAAGGTCAGCCCGATTTTGCCATGCACCTGTATCTGGCTGATCGCCGGCATCTGATACTCGACGGGGTCTTCGACAGTGATGATCTTGGTGACTTCGTCTTTGATTTCATTCAACGCGCTGTAAAGCGTTGTGGACTTGCCGGAACCGGTCGGCCCGGTCACGAGCACAATTCCGTGCGGACGATCAATCAACTGCTTGAACATCGAATAACTGTCGGGCAACATGCCGACGTTCGACAGGTTGAACACCATACGTCCCTTGTCGAGCAGACGCATGACAATGCCCTCGCCGTGGATCATCGGAATAATCGAAACGCGGACGTCAATCTCGCGGCCTTGCACGCGCATCTTGATGCGGCCGTCCTGCGGCAAACGCTTCTCGGCGATGTTGAGCCTCGCCATGATCTTGATGCGGCTGATGATCGCGGCCTGGAATCGGTTGATCTCAGGCGGCAGCATCTGGATCTGCAACAGACCGTCGATTCGATAGCGAATTCGCAACGCCTTCTCTTCGGGTTCGACGTGAATGTCGCTCGCGCGTTCATTGGCGGCTTCGACCAGGATTTCATTGACGAGCTTAACGACCGACGCTTCCTGGGCTTGCTTGGCGAGTTCGCTGTCGTCGGCTTCGATGCCTTCAAGCAGTTCGATGTCGTCCTTGCCGCGTTCGAGCACGAGCGCCGACACGGTATCGCCGCCGACGCCGTAATGGGTCTTGATAAGGCGCGTGATTTCACGAGGACTGGCGAGCACCGGGTGAACGTAGAGACCCGTCAGCGTCTGCACCTCGTCCTGTGCAGAGACATTGGTCGGATTGCTGGTGGCCAGCGTCAGCGTTCCGTTATGTCGCGAGACCGGCATTACATTGTGCCGATGAATCAACTTCTGCGGCACCAGGTTCAACACATCGGATTCGACGGTGACATTGGAAAGATCGACGACTTCGAGCCCGAATTCCTCCGCCAGCGCCGCCAATACGTGCTCCTCCTTGGCAAACCCGCGCTCGATGAGGATTTCATGCAGGGGCTTGTCCGGCACGGCCGCGGCAGTTTCCAGAATTCGGGGCAGGTCGCTCTCGTTGAGTTGAGAACGTCGAATCAATCGTTGCGTCAGTTGCATCGAAGCCTCGAGGCGGGCGAACCCGGTGTTCCATCATTTGAAACCCTGAACTTAGCTTAGGGTAACGCGGCCACAAAGCATCGGTTACTTCCCCACGCCGCTCAGCACAAACGCGGCCCACAACTTTGTCGGCGTCCGCTTCTCAGCGCTCGCTGAGGCTCGCGGCTCAATTTTCAACTCCACCGTCTTTGCGAAATCGGGTTTACCGCGCTCGCCGGCGAGTACCGGGATGCGCTCCGGGTGGCGATAGATGGTCAGTTGCGCCTCACGTAACGCCTCGATCGGCGGCTTCTTGTTCACCCAGAGTTCGTGGTAGAACTTGGCCATCAGCGCTACCGTCGCGGCGTCGTTGACTTTCCAGAGTGAGGCGACGACGTTCGGGCAGCCGGCGAGATGAAAGGCACGCTGCAAGCCCTGTACGCCTTCGCCGCCGGTGAATTCGCCCAGGCCCGTCTCGCAGGCCGAGAGGGTGACGAGTTTGAGATTATCGAGTTTCAAATCGACGATTCCTAAACCCGAAAGCACTTCACCATCGGCCAGCACCAAGCCGACGTATCCCAGCGGATTCTTGGCCGCCACATTGCGTGGTTCACTGGCTGCCATCTGTATATCCGCCGCCTTTGCCGCGCGCTCCTTTTCCTTGGTCAGTTCGTTCGCGTTGAATTCACCATGGGTCGCCAGGTGAGCGTACCGCCCCTTGGGCAGTGTCTCTTTGAGTCGCGTGGCAGTGGCGTCGGACTTTGTCAGCCGCATCGGCGCGGCGGGCGACAAGCTCGTCAGCGCTTCGATTTCCACTGCGGTGCCGGGCAATACTGGCCAGGTCGCGGAGTTGTAATCGACGCCGCCCAATGTCAGCAGCGTCTCGGCTCCGGTGTTGGAACGTGGGAACTTCAAGTGATCCAGCAGAAACGCGCCATGCGGAACCATGGCAACGGCATAGTCTTCGAGCAACACGCGCTCCTTGGCAATGGGCAGTGCCGCCCACGGCAGGCGGGCGAGGTTGCCCTCGGCGGCGATGTACAGCGTTCTCGTTCCTGCCGGCAAATGCGCTGCCAGCCGGTCCCAGAGCCGCGCCGTCAACGTCGTCGCGGCAGGGTCCGTGCGCCGGGCCTCAATCGCCCGGCGCCACGAAGTGATGGCGTCCTCGATCGGCTTGGCGTAGTCCAACTCGATCCGCTGGATCGGCCTATCCCTAGCCAAAATGAACGCCACATAGCTGGACGTGAGTTTTTCTTTCTGGTCCACAAACTCGCAGCGCCTGTAACGCACAAAGTCAATAAAGACGGCTCCTGGCGGCAACGCCTTGACCAGATCAACGGGACCGAGCTGGTCCAATTCCTGCCAATGTTTGAGCGCAGGCACTGCGGCCAGCAGTTCACGTTCGAGCCGGTCGCGCTCGTCGGCAAGTGCAGCGAGCTGTTTGGCGCGCTCGTCGGCCTTCAGCCGCGAGCCTTGCAACAGATATTCAATGCGCCGCCGCAGGTCGCGGAGTTGATCGAGCTTGTCGCCGACCTCGGTCCCGGCGGCGCGGGCGTTGGCCAGCCGCTGTTCAAGCACGCGCGTCACGATGGAGCGCATCGGCCAAATATCGCCGTAGACCGTGTCCGCCGGCATCGGCGCCGTCCGCGTGCCGCTCAAGTAGTAATCGCGGTGCCACGGCTGGTCGGCGATCTTGTCGAAGGCGGCTTCCTCAGATGCCAGCGCCAACTCGCGCCGCAACAGCCGGTGCCGCATCTCCACGCTCTGCCGATAAAAAGGCACAGCCTGCTCGTCTTGACCTAGCGCCTGAAGGATCATGCCCAAATTCTTGAGGATGACCGCGACATCGAGGTGGCCGTCCGGGTATTTCGCCGCTACGTACAGCTTTTGATACATCGCCAGACTCTGGCGGACAAAGGTGGCCGCCTGCTCCAGTTGACCCGCTAGGAGAAGCGCATGGCCCAGGTCGTTGAGACCGCGGGCGAGGTTGGGATGGCCATCGGGGTAGCGCGCCGCCGGGTACAACTTCTGCTTCATCTCCAGACTCTGGCGAAAGAAGTCCACGGCCTGCTCGATCTGACCCAAATCCACGTGTACCGTCCCCATGTTCTTGAGGCTGATGGCGATATCGGCGTGGCCGTTCGGGTATTTGGCCGCCGGGAACAACCGTTGGCGCATCTCCAAACTCTGGCGGTGGAAAGAAACCGACTCCTTCGCCCGACCCATGTCCTGAAGGATGAAGCCCAGGTTGTTGAGACTGACGGCGAGTTCGGTGTGGCCGTCGGGGTACTTCTCCGCGGGGAACAGTTGGCGGCGCATGTTCAAGCTCTGCTGGTACAAAGGCAGTGCTTGCGCCGTCTGACCGATCTGTGAATGGACATGGCCTAGGTTGTTGAGGCTGGTAGCGAGGAGGGGATGGCCGTTCGGGTATTTCGACGCCGGATACAATTTCTGGTACATCTGGAGACATTGGCGGAGAAAAAGCAGTGCCTGCTCCATTTCACCGATCGCTTGGAGACCGTGGCCCATGAACATAAGGGTCAAGGCAAGGTCGCCGTGGCCGTCGGGGTATTTCGCCGCGGGGTACAGCTTTTGATTCATCGCGAGAGCCTGGCGATAGAAAGTCAACGCTTGCTCCAATTGACCCATCCCCTGGAGCACATAGCCCACATTTTGGATGGTGGTGGCGCGGTCGGTGTGTCCCTCCGGGTATTTCGCCGCAGGGTACAGTTTCTCCCTCATCGTCATACACTGCCGGAAGACGACCAGCGCTTGCTCCAGTTGGCCCATTGCCTCCAAACAGTCGCCGAGTTGGTTCAGGCTGCCGGCAAGGTCGGGGTGGCCGTCTGGATCTTTCGCTGTGGGATACAAGTTTTCGTAAATCGCCAGGACTTGCCGCGCCTTCTCCGCGGCGGCCGCAGGCTTGCCCTGCTGGTAAAGTTGCATGCCTTCCTTGTCGAGCTTCTTCGCCTCGGCATCGAGTTTCTGCTCCTCGGGCGTGAGCTTCGGAGGCTTCGGTTCCTGAGCGAGCACGGTCGCGGACAGGGCCACGAACAGCATCAGGCCCGAGAATGATCGACAGTTCATGATTGGTTTCCTCATTTCCCCACTCCACTCAACACAAACGCGGCCCACAACTTTGTCGGCGTCCGTTTGTCAGCGCTCGCCGGCGCTCGCGGCTCAACGTTCAACTCCACCGTCTTTGCGAAATCGGGTTTACCGCGCTCGCCCGCCAGCGCCGGAATCCGCTCCGGGTGGCGATAGATTGTCAGTTGCGACTCACGCAACGCCTCGATCGGCGGCTTCTTGTTCACCCAAAGTTCGTGGTAGAACTTCGCCATCAGCGCCGCGGTTGCGGCGTCGTTCACCTTCCACAGACTCGCCACCACGTTCGGACTGCCTGCCAAATGAAAGGCACGCTGCAACCCCTGCACGCCTTCGCCACCCGTAAACTCGCCTAGGCCCGTCTCACACGCGGACAGCGTGACAAGTTTCAGATTTTCCAACGGCAGATCGATGAGGCTCAGGCCGGTCACGATTTCGCCCCCGGCGACGACTAGGCCGACGTAGCCCAACGGGTTCTTAGCCGCCTCGCCGCGCGTGGTCCGGCCTTCTTGCCAGTCGCGGCGGGATTCGAGGTCGCGCTACTTTTCCGCGCCGAGCCCATCGGCCTGGAACTCGCCGTGCGTCGCCAAATGCGCGTAGCGCATCGTCGGCAGCAGTTGCTTGAGCCTGGCGGCGGTGGCGTCGCTCTTTGTCAGGGCAGTCGGCGCCACGGGCGCGAGCCGGGCCAGCGCGTTAACCTCCGTCAGCGTACCCGGCAAGGCGGACCATTTGGCCGAGGCGTAGTCGATGCCGCCAAGTGTCAGGAACGGCTCGGCGCCCGTATACGGTCGCGGGAACTTCAATTGCTCCAGCAAAAACGGGCCGTGCGGAACAATCGCCAGGGCAAAATCGTCGAGTAAGACCCGGCTCTCGCTCGCCGGCAGCGCGGCCCACGGCAACCGCGCCAGGTCGCCGTCCGGTGCGAGGTACAACGTCGTCGTCCCTACCGGCAGTCGGGGTGCCAGTTTCGCCCAGACGAGGTTGCGAAGCCGGGTCGCGGCGGCCCCGCCGTCGCGCCGGGCGTCGATGGCGGCGCGCCACTCGGCGATGGCGGCGTCGATGGGCGCGGCCGCGCCCAATTCGACCCGCTCGATGTCGGAGTTCAGCGACAAAATGAAGGCGGCATAATGGCCGATCTTCCGCTCGGCGAACTTTCCATTCTTCGCGGGGTCGTAGTCGAAGCGGCGATAGGAAATCAGGTCGATAAAGACTGCGCGGGCGGGAAGCGCCTTCGCCAGGTCGCCGGGGCCGAGCGGGTCGAGGTTCTGCCAGCGTTTCAGCAAGGGGACGGCCGCGATCAAGTCGCGCTCCAGTTTTTCGCGGTCGTCCGCCAGGGTTGCCAACAGCGCATCGCGGTCCGCACGCGGCAAGCGCGTGTCCTGCAAGAGTTGCTCGGTGCGGCGACGGTTGCCGCGGAGTTGGTCGAGCATCCCGCCGGCGCCGCCAGCCGCCGCGCGGGCATTGGCCTGACGTCGTTCCAGTACGCGCGTGACCATGGCCCGCGACGGCCAGATCGTCCGGTAAATGGCCGCCGCCGGGTCTTTCGTGGACCGCGTCGTGGTCAGGTAGAAATCGAGGTAGTGCACTTCGGCGGCGACGCGGTCGAACGCGGCCGCCTCCGAAGACGTGAGCAGGTCCCGTTGGACCAGTCGCTGTTGCATGGTCAGGGCTTGTAGGGAATGTGCGGCGGCGTCGGCGGTGCGGTCTGACGCCAGCAGGATGCCGCCCAGGTTCATCAGGCTGGTCGCCAGATTCGGGTGGCCGTCGGGATATTGCGCGGCCGAGTAGACCTTGCGGTGGACAGCGAGCGCCTGCTCGAATATGGGCATCGCCTCCTGTGGCTTACCCATATCCCACAGCACGCTCGCGAGGTTATTGAGGCCGCGTGCCAAGTACCGATGGCCGTCGGGAAAGCGGGCGTCGGGGTAAAGCTTTTGGTACATCGCCAGCGCTTGTTTGTGTTGCGTCACGGCTGCGTCCAGTCGGCCGAGGTTATGCAACACGTTGGCCAAGTTGCTGATGCCGGTGGCCAGGTCGGGGTGGCCGTCGGGGTAGCGCGCCGGCGGGAAGCGTTTGCGGAACATGGCTAGCGCCTGCTCGACGTACGGCAGTGCTTTGTCGGACTGACCCAGCGACTGTAGCACTGCACTCAAATTGATGATGCTCGTGGTGACGTCGGGATGGCCGGCTGGGAACCGGTCCTCCGGGTAGAGTTTCCGGGCCATAGTCAGTGCTTGTTCGTGCAATTGCAACGCCTCATCCAGTCGTCCCATCGCCTTTAGCACGTAACCTTTGCTGGTGAGACTTTGGATCAAGTCGGGATGGCGGGCGGCGTACGTCGCGGCCGGGTACAACTTGCGGCGCATGGTGAGCGCCTGGTCGTAGTAGGTCAGTGCCTTCTCGAGTTGCCCCATGTCGCTCAGCGCGTAGCCGAGGTTGTTCAGGCTCTGGGCCAGGAAGGGATGGCCGTCGGGGTACTGCTTTTCCGGAAACAATTGGCGATACATCGCCAGGGCCTGTTCGTACCACATCACGGCGAGTTCGAGTTGGCCCATCCCCTGCCGCACATAGCCCATGTTGTTCAAACCCAACGCGAGATAGGGATGGCCGCCGGGGAACTCGGTCGGCGGGTAAAGGGCGCGAATCATGGCCAGCGCCTCCTCGTAGTGCGGCAGGGCCTTTTCATCCCGGCCCATGGACTGGAGCGCGTTGGCGAGCTGGGTCAGGCTCACGACGATATTGACATCGCCGCGCGGGTGCTTTGCTTTTGGAAACAGCGTCCGCGACATCGCCAACGCTTCTTCCAGATGAGTCTTTGCCTGATCCGACCGGCCCATCGTCACCAGCAGGCTGCCGATTCCCGACAGGCTGTTGACCAGATCGGCATGGCCGTCGGCGAACCTTGCCGCGGGGTACAGCTTTTTCCGCATCGCCAGCGCTTCCTGATGATGCTTCAAGGCCGTCGAGAGATCACCGGTGGCTTCGTAAATCACCCCGAGATCGCTGACACAGCGGGCCAGATCCGCGTGGCCATTGGGGTAGATCGACGCGGGATAAAGTTCGCGGCTGATTTCGAGCGCTTTCAACAGCTTGGCCGCCGCCGCGGCGGGCTGACCGTTCTCGAACAGTTCGCCGCCGGCTTTGGACAGGGCCACGGCTTCGGCATGTCGCTTTTGCTGCGCGGGCGTGAGTTCCGGGGGTTTCGGTTCGTCCGCTCGTGCACCGACCAGTCCGCACGTCAACATCACCACCAACCGCCATGTGCACCGCTTCATGATTCTCCCCTTTTTTCCCCGCTTCGTGGAGTGTGGATTACCGTGTTGATGCGCTTGCAAGACGAGTTGGGGGTGTTAGCCCCGAATCGGCATTTCCGTCCGGCGCTGCCCACGCCACCGCGGAGACGCCAGGAGCCAGGTACTCATGCCGAGCAAGCATTATTTCCCCACGCCGCTCAACACGAACGCGGCCAAGAGTTTGGTGTCGGCGCGCTTCGTACCTCCGTCGCTGACGCTTTCGGCTCGGACGGCGACGGCCTCTTTCAACTTTGGCGCACCCCTCTCTCCCGCGAGATCGGGAATGAGTTCGGGATGATAGTAAATGGTCAGTTGCGCCTCCCGCAGCGCTGCGAGGGGCTCTTTTTTGTTGACCCACAGTTCGTGATAGAACTTCGCCATGAGCGCCGCGGTAGTGGGGCAGAGCAGCAGTGCGAGGGAAACTGCCGGAAGTTCGATCGTCGTTCTCATGAATTCGCTTCCCATTGAACCTTGTGTTGGTTTTGCACATTGTCGTTGATCCATTCGTCACAGATCAAGCAAATACGTTTTACCGTGTCAGGATTCCGCTTGCGTGTTTCGACCGAGAATCTGTTCGATCGCCCATTCCGCAGCTTCACGCACCAGCGGTTCCTCATCCATCAATGCTTGCTTAAGCGCCGGCAAGGCACGCTCGTCACCGACGTTGCCCAACACGATTGCCGCATTTCGCAACAGGCCGCGACGTTTGGTCCGAAAGAATACGGTTCCGCGATACCGTTGGCGAAACTGCTCCTCATTCAGCTGCATCAGCTCGGTCAGATCGACCGTTTCCGCGTCTGACTGGTTGCGGCGATTCCATGGACATACCTCTTGGCAGACATCGCAGCCGAAAAGCCAGTCGTCGATGCCGGTTCGGTGTTCAAGTGGAATTGACTGACGCAGTTCAATGGTCAGATAACTGATGCACTTGCGAGCGTCGAGCCAGCCGGGTGCAGGGAAGGCATCGGTTGGACAGGCATCGAGGCACGCGGTGCACGTGCCGCAGTGATGTGCCTCATGCGGCGAATCTGCGACGAGACTCAGATCGGTCAACAAGGCGCCGAGGAAGAAGTAACTTCCTCGATGCTTGTTGATGAGCATGGTATTCTTGCCGATCCAGCCGATGCCGGCACGCCGGGCAAAGTCGCGTTCAAGGAGCGGCGCCGTGTCCACCACGCTGCGACCGACACAATTAGGAACTCGTTCCCGCAGCCAGTCCAACATATTGTTGAGTTTGGCGCGAATGACGTCATGGTAGTCTGGGCCGGCCGCGTAACGTGCAACTCTTCCGGTTACAGTTGGGACCGACGCTGCCGACGAATTGCGAAGCTTGAGCGGTGAAGCATCAAGCTCATTTCTCGGTCGAGACGACACACCGTACTCCAACGCAACCATAATGACACTTTTGACTTGCGGCAGAATAGAATCGGGAAGGCTACGAGCGATCGAGTTTCGTTGCATGTATTCCATTGAGCCGGAATAGCCTTTAGCCAGCCATTCTTGGAGCCGATGAAACTGATCTGCTTCCGTGGCCGGTGCGATGCCGACCAGAGAAAAGCCGGAAGTTTTTGCAAAATTTCGAATAGACTCTTCCAACGTGGCCATGCAGGCATTATGATGTGCGGAAATTCGTACTTCCAGAGCGAATACGAATCCGGGAATTGCGTCCAATATTTGAGGGTGGTTTGGCTTGGCTCGAATCCGACCTCGCCGGGAGGGCGGAATGTTGGGTTTTAGGACTTTCACAAGGAGTAAGGGTTCCATGCGTAAGTTGTCCGTATTGGCAGTCGCCGCGTTGGTAGTGCTGGGTCTGTCGGCGACCGCTCGTGCCGAAAACAGCATCAAGGACGTCATGAAGAAGGCCCATCAGGGCAAGCCGGCCCTTTGCGCCAAGTGCGCTTCCGGCAAGGCGACCAAAGAGGAAAAGGAAGAACTCGTTGCCCTGTACGAGGATCTTGCCAAGGCCGAGCCGCCGAAGGGCGAAAAGGATTCTTGGAAGATGAAGACCGAAGCACTTTTGAAGGCTGCCAAGGGTATGGCTAAGGATGACAAGACCGCAATCGCTGCCTACAAGAAGGCATTGGATTGCAAGGTATGCCACACCGCGCACAAGTAACATGTGATCGGCGTCGATTGTCTACAAATCCGGTGGGCCGGCTCCGCAAAGGGCCGGCTCTCCTTGTTTCGAGTGAGTTATGATCACTGGCGAAGAAGCCGTCGGCGTTTTCTTACGCTGCGGCTTCACGCACATCATCTGGATTCCCGACAGCGAGATCGGCAGTTGGAATGCGGCATTGTCGGCGGCTGCCAACCCTCGATTGATTCGGCCGACGCGCGAAGGCGAAGCGGTCGCCATCGCTGCTGGACTGTGCTTGGGCGGTGCTCGTCCGCTTGTCCTCATCCAATGCACCGGTCTGTTTGAGGCCGGCGACGCTTTGCGGAACGTCATCCATGATTTGAAACTGCCGATCCCCCTGTTAATCGGAGTTCGCAGCGCCAAGGCAGCGGCGGCCGGACAATCCAAAGATACGTGTCCGATTTTCACCGAACCGATCCTCGACGCCTGGCAGTTGCCCTACCGATGGCTTCCTAACGAGTTCACCGCTGCCGATTTGGAAGACGCATTGCATCTATTCGTCAAAGGGCGCCGCGCCGGCGCGGTACTCATTGCAGAATGAATGTCATGAACATCCCGCTCGCTGACGCACTGAGAATCATCGCCCAACATCGCGGCCAACGCGTCGTTGTTCCTACGATGAGCAGCGTCGCCGTTTGGCCGAATTTCTCCGATGGACCGCTCGATTTTCATTACATCCCGTCGAGCATGGGCCAAGGGCCGTCGCTTGGACTGGGTTTGGCATTGGCGAAACCGAACCATGGCGCGATTGTGCTCTGCGGCGATGGCAGTTTGCTCATGAATCTCGGCTGCCTCGTCACCATCGCACAACACCCGGCGAACCTGTGGGTGATTCTCCTCGACAACGCTCAATATGAAATCACCGGCGGACAGCCCGTCGCCGGCGCCGACCGGACTGACTTCGGGACACTTGCCCGCGCCGCGGGCATTGCACGAACGTATCAGTTCGCCGATACGGCGGCGTGGGACCGGCAGGCGAAGGAAGTACTTGCTGGCGCCGGGCCCGTCTTCGTTTGGCTCAAGATCGAGAGCCGGGCCGGCGTAACGACGCCCGTCGCGCCACGCCCCATGGCTCAACAGGTCATGCAACTGAGAAGCGGACTTGGCATTGTGGATTGAACGCAAAACTTCGACTAGAAAACCGATATGGAACGACTGAATAAAGTACTGGCTCATGCCGGTGTCGGCTCGCGGCGACACTGCGATGGCCTCATTGCCTCCGGACGCGTGACCGTCAATGGCGAAAAGGTCCGGGAGCTTGGCATCCGCGTCGATGCCGAGAACATGCGCATCTGTGTTGACGACGTGCCGATCAAGTCCGAACGGCTGGTCTACTGGTTGCTGAACAAGCCGCCCGGCTACCTTTGCACCAATCATGATCCATCGGGTAGGCCGCTGGCGCTCGATCTTGTGCCGCACATCGAACAACGGGTTTACACCGTCGGGCGGCTCGACGAGGCCAGCGAAGGACTTCTTCTCCTGACCAACGACGGCGACCTCGCTTACCAACTCATGCACCCGAGGTATGAAGTCGAGAAGACCTATCTCGTTCAAGTGGCCGGCTTCCCCACGCGCGAGGATCAGCAAAAGCTGCTGCAAGGAGTGCATCTGGCCGAGGGCAAAGTCAAAGCCCGTTCCGTCAAACGCTTGAAAGGCCAAGGCGACAGCACCTGGCTGCGGATCGTCCTCTCCGAGGGCAAGAACCGCGAGATACGCCGAATGCTCGCTAAACAGGGGCACAAAGTACTTCGTCTGCAGCGAATCGCCATCGGTCCGGTGCAACTGGATCGGTTGCCGAAGGGCAAGTGCCGCAAACTTAGTCTCTCCGAACTCGCAGCCCTGCGGAATAGCGTGCCGAAACGCCGTGCTGAAGAAGGTGGCGTTGAATCGTAGTTCGAGTCTGGTTTGCAGAATCCGGTGTGAACAAGTTGGCGCCGGAATCGTTTGCACTGCTGACGAACGAGTGCAGAAAGTGAACGGTTGAGCGACGAGAACCACCGCGCACTTTGCACGGCTCTTCAATTTCGTCTACTAGGTCCGTTACCTTTAATGCCTTCGTCGAATTGCCGTCGTCAGATCGATGATTAGCGATTCGCGTACATCCGTCGAAGCAGATGCAATCGGCGTTTCAGAAAGCGGCGTTCCAGCTTTCGTCGCTCTCACCTTCAATATCGCTTTGAAGTTTTCGCATGTAAGAAGGGCACGATATTCATTGAAGGTTCTCACGGAATTCCCTTCTATTTGTTTGACGTCGATTGACAGGTCTGCAAGAATGGTCGCTCCCCAGTCGCAATCGGCTATGCCCTGCAGTTGTCAGGGCAGGAACGAGATCACACCCTATCCCGAGGGTTTCATGAATCCCCGTCGCTTTGTCAATCGTCAATTGAAGTCCTGGATTGGAACGCCGTGTGAGACTCGGAATCATCGTCGCGTGCGGCTAAGTTGCGAACGCCTCGAAAGTCGCGACGCACCAGCGATACTTACCGTCACCAATCTGGCTGATGCGGGCGCTGGTTCGCTGCGCCAGGCCATTCTGGATGCAAACGTTGACGGCGGAACGGACACGATCGTCTTTTCCGGTGCGGCAACGGGCGGAACGATTTCGCTGTTGACGCGCGGCGGCACAACGTTTGGCCCAAACGCGCTCGAAGTAACCAGCACCATCATCATTCAGGGCAGCGGTGAAACCATCCAGCGTGACAACGCGGCGCCAAACATGCGATTGTTCTTCGTCGCGACCGGCGGCGATTTGACATTGAACGACGTGACTCTGACCAACGGCTTTGCGCGCGGCGGCGACGGCGGCACGAACCTCGGCGACGATGGCGGTGGCGGCGGCGGCGGGTTTGGGGGCCGGCGGCGCCATCTTCAACCAAGGCTTGCTGACCGTCAACCGCTGCACGCTGACGGCCAACACAGCGCAAGGTGGAACCGGCGGCGCGGGCGCGAATAACACCGGCACCGACGCGGGCGGCGGCGGCGGCGGCGGCATGGGCGGCAACGGCGGGAACGTCGCCGACAACAGCGGCGACAGCGGTGGTGGTGGCGGCGGCTTCTTCGGCAATGGCGGCACCGTCTTGGGGCCAGGTGGCGGCCGTGGCTCCGGAGGCGGCGGCACCACCACGAACGGCAGCGACTCCACGACCAGCGCGGGTGGGGCCGGCGGCGCCACGAACGGCGGAAACGGCGGGACCGGCAGCGGCGCTGACAACGGCGGAACTGCCGGAGCAGCGGGCGGCTTTGGCGGCGGCGGCGGCGGCGACGAAGCCCGCGGCGGCAATGGTGGGATCGGCGGCGGCGGCGGCGGCTCCGGCGAGGACGACGGCACCGACAACGACAACCCCGGCGGTGATGGCGGCTTTGGCGGCGGCGGCGGCGGCGGCTCGCGTGACAACGTAACCTACGCGAACGCCACAGGCGGGGTCGGCGGCTTCAACGCCGGCGCGGGCGGTTCGCCGGGTGCGACTTCTGGTTCCGGCGGTGGCGGCGGCGGCGCAGGTCAGGGCGGCGCCATCTTCAACTTCGGCGGCACGCTCGTCGTCAGCAACAGCACCTTCTCCGGCAACGTCGCCGCCGGCGGCGCCGGCGGCCTCGGCACGGTCGCGGCCATGAACGGCACCGCCGGCTTCGGCACGGGCGGCGGCATCTTCAATCGCAACGGCGCCGTCACTGTCCGCAGCACCACCTTCACCGCCAACACCGCCGACTTCGGCCGTGGCATCAACAACATCGGCGATGGCGGCACCGCCACCGTCACCTTGCACAACAGCATCCTGGGCCAAGCGGTCAACGGCACCAGCGACTACGACGGCGCCTTCATCAACGGCGGGGCCGTCGTCTCCAGCGGCACCGGCAATCTGATTCGCGTCAACGTTGGATTCACCGGAACAATCGTCAGTAGCGCCGACCCAAAACTTGGTGCGTTGGCAAACAACGGCGGTTTCACCAAGACGCATCTGCCGGCATTTGCAAGCCCCGCAATCAACGCAGGCAACAACGCCGAGGCCGCTTTGCTTCCCGCCGACCAGCGCGGTGTCGCTCGTGTTTCCCTCAATTTTGTGGACATTGGCGCCGTTGAACTACAATTGCCGCCGCTAAATTTCAATCTGCTCGCGCTTGGCGTGGGGGCCGATGCGAATAAGCTGGTGCGATTCGCAGCCGATGCTCCGGGAACCGTCGCCACGAGTGCGCTTACCGGGCTAGGCGCCAGTACGCTCGTCGGCATTGATGTGCGTCCTCGAACGGGAGAACTTGTCGGCGTTGCAGTCAACGGCAATGTCACCTCGCTGTTTCGCATCGATCCGGCATCAAACGCCGCCACGCTGATCGGATCGGCGACGGTAAACTCGATTACCGGGGCTACCGCGTTCGGAGTCGACTTCGATCCAGTGAACGACGTCATTCGAGTCGTGGACAATCTTGCCAGCGACGGCGCCGGCGGCAACGCCAACAACTTCCGGTTGAATCCGAACACAGGCGCATTGATCGCCGTCGATCCGGACCTTGACTTCACCGGGTTGCCCGGCGGCAATGCCAACGCTCCCGACGTTGCTATTGCGTATTCCAACAATTTCGATGGTGCGAGCACGACAACGCTTTTCGGCCTCGTGTCCGGCGGAGACCGACTGGTGACGCACGGAGGGGCGGCGCCAGGGCTGCCCACGCTTGCCAATGTCGGGGCGACTGGTTTCAATACCAGCAACAACGCCGGCTTCGAAATCATCGGTAAGGATACGGCCATTGCGATTATGGAAGTTGGCGGGAAGTCCAGTCTTTTCTTGATTGATCTGACGACCGGAAGTGCGATGTCGCTCGGTCAGGTCGGCAACGGAGCAGTAGATTTCGGCGGCGTCACGACTTCACCAAGTGCATCTGCCATACTCTGTGACGATTTTAATCGGCCTACTAATTCCATCCTCGGCTCTCCCTGGGTGAAACAAGCCGGCGCGATAGGAATTGTTGCGAACACGATCGCCCAGGGAACAGGCGCCGCAACGACGGTTCACGTCGCCACGGTGGGCGGAGTCGACGTTGGCGATGCGAATGTCTCCGCAAATGTAAACGTTGCCGTCAATCAGCAAGCAGGTCTGCTTCTTCGTTACACGGGAACCGGCGACAAGAATTACTATCTTGGGACGCTGATTCGGACCGCCACCGAAACTACGGCCAGCATTCGGCTGAATAACAACGGCGTAGTTTTCGAGCTGGCAACTGCCGTCGTCGGCGCCAGCACCGGTCAACTGCGATTGACGATCAGCGGCGGCACTTTGCGACTGTTCCTGGACAATGTCCTTGTGATTTCCGCCTTTGACGCGACCCTGCTCAGCGGTTCCGTCGGCCTCCGTAGCGTCGGCGGGGCGACATTCGATGATTTCTGTGCCTTGGCAGTCAGCCGGGCCGCACCTGGGACGGATAACTTCACCGCACCCGACAATTTGATCATCGGGGATCCGTGGGTCAATCTCGTCGGCGCTTTTCGTACGTTGGCCAACAAAGTCCAAGGATTCCTGCCGCTCAATTTGGCGACTCTGATCGGCGTCCGCGGCGCGGACGTCGATCTCGTTGCAAACGTCGCCGTGACAGGCCTCGGTCATCTTGCCGGCTTGATCGCACGACATGCCGGGGTTGGAGACAAAAACTATTATCTCGGCGTTGTGACCAAGACCGCGGCCGGTTTTGTCGCACAGATTCGAAAGAATGTTGGCGGCACACTGACCACCCTCTAGTCGGTTAACCTGGCCACCGGGACCGGTGGATTACGCTTCGTCGTTACCGGGAACTACCTGCAACTGTTTTTAAACGACGTGCTCGTCACAAGCGTGATTGACACGAAATTCGCCGCCGGCGGAGTCGGCATCCGCGGCGACGCTTTTGCCACGTTGGACGATTTCGCCGCAAGGCTGGTGACGACGACGTTGCCGTTCAATGATCCATTCACGCTGCCCGACAACGCGCCCTTGGGAATCAATTGGACACACAGGCTGAACGGGTTCAAAGTCACTGGCTCTAAGGCTCGCGGTACCGCTGCTGCCGTCGCGGCCAATATTGCGACACTCGTCGGTGTCCATCGCGCCGACATTGAACTGCAGGCAGATGTAGACGTCCAAGCAACTACGAATCATACCGCCGGGTTGATCGCCAGATATGCCGGACCTGGCGACGCGAACTACTACGAAGCGCGAATCAGCCGCACCTCAACCGGATTTCTTGCAAGCATAATGAAAGGAACGACCACACTGAAGAAGGTCGCTGTCGGCGCCGGAGCTGGCACACTCAAGTTCAACGTGTTTGGCAGCACACTTCAGTTGTTCATCAACAACGTGTTGCTCTTGACGGCAACCGACACGGCGCTCGGCTCCGGCGGCGCCGGCATGCGGATCGCCGGCGCGTCAAGCATCGACAGTTTCACCGCGACGGCGCTCACGACGGCGTTGCCGTTCAACGAGACTTTCAATCAGGCCGTCAACTCGCCGCTGAACGCGCCTTGGGCCGCTCGAATCGGCAATTACGTGAGCACCGGCACGGCTGCCAAGGGCACGACCAGCCTCAACGTAGCGACTTTGGCCGGTGTGAATGTCGGCGACGTGGACATCACCGCAAACATCGTGTTGCCTACCGTGGGTCAGTTCGCCAGTTTGCTCGCTCGCTCCACCGGTCCAGGCGACAACAACTGCTATTCGGCGACCGTGATGCGAACGGCAACCGGGTTCACAGCCACAATCGTCAAGAAGGTCAACAATGTCCTTACTACTCTCGGATCCATCAACGTCGCCGCAGTACCTGTAGCCATTCGATTCAAGCTTGCCGGCAACCAATTGCAGTGCTTCGTCAATGGTGTATTGCACCTGACACGATTCGATTCCTCGTTAACAAGCGGTACCGTCGGCATCCGCTCGTCCAAGGATGCGACGTTTGACAATTTTGATGCCACACTGTGATGGTGCTTTCGTCCGTTGGCCCGGACGCGGGGATTTCGTTCTTATTCGAAAACGCCTATGCCCAAGCACCACCCGAAAGTGGACGCCTATATTGCGAACTCGGCTGAGTTTGCACGGCCGATCCTCGGAAGGATCCGCAGCCTCTTTCACCAGGCATGTCCGCAGATCGAAGAAGAGATGAAGTGGAACTTTCCGCATTTCGTCTATAAGGGCATCGTCGGCAGCATGGCTGCGTTCAAGCAGCATTGCAGCTTCGGCTTCTGGAAGGCGAAGTTGATGAAGGACCCGCATGGGCTGCTTTCCGGCGTCGGCGACACCACGATGGGCGCGAGTCGAGTGACGAGCTTAGAGGACTTGCCCAGCGACAAGGTCATTATCGCATACGTTCGCGAAGCCGTTGCACTGAATGAAAATGAAGTCAATGTCCCTGCGAAGAAGAGGACCGCGAAGAAGACACTCGAAACACCCGACTATTTCCTGGCGGCGCTCAAGAGGAACAACAAGGCGCTCGCCCATTACCTGGCATTCAGTCCCAGCGCTCAGCGCGAGTACGTGGAATGGGTGACCGAAGCCAAGCAAGAGAAAACGCGCGACCAGCGCCTGGCCACAGCCATCGAGTGGTTGGCCGAGGGCAAAACCAGGCACTGGAAATACAAACGATAGCTTCGATAAAGTAAAATGCATGGCTGAGCCGAACGAGCATTTCGTGTGTCAGATATGCCGGGCGAAGAAACTGCGGCACGAGGTTGTGCCGGCCTCGCTCGTGCGGCCGACGATCGTCCGCGAGATTTCGCGAGTTCATGCCGACTGGTCGCAAGAAGGCCACATCTGTCTGGTTGACTTGAATCGATTTCGCGAGCAGTATGTTCGCACCCTGCTAGAAACCGAAAAAGGCGAATTGACGCATCTCGAAAAGGAAGTGATCGAGAGCCTCCGGCAACACGAGATTCTCGCAGCCGATCAGTCATTCGAATTTGAGAAAGACCTTACGATCGGCGCTCGACTTGCCGATGTCATTGCACGGATCGGCGGAAGTTGGCGGTTCATCATCGGGTTTGCGTGTTTCCTGTTGGTATGGATCATCATCAACTCCGTGGTCTTTTTGTGGCGGCCGTTTGATCCGTATCCATTCATTCTGCTCAATCTCATTTTGTCATGCCTGGCGGCCGTGCAGGCGCCGATCATCATGATGAGTCAGAACCGGCAGGAGGCAAAAGACCGCGTGCGAGCCCAACACGATTATCAAGTGAATCTGAAAGCGGAACTCGAGATTCGACATCTTCACGAAAAGGTCGATCACCTGTTGTTGCATCAATGGGAGCGGCTCGTCGAGATTCAGCAAATTCAGTTGGAATTGATGAACGAACTGACGAATCAGAACGGCGACCGAGTTCGATTGGAACCGAAACCGCCTGAATAGCTGTTCTTTCAGCAATCATGAGAACCTGCCGAATGCGGCTTGTTTGTCACCATCTTGTAAATATGCGGATGTTGTGTACAAACTCGGCAATCATCTCTCGGAACTTCGTCTTAAGGCAGGTGCGAACATGAATTCGAAGTTGATCCTCTCTTCGCGGCGGGTCTTCCTTGGAACACTTGGGGCCGCTTTCTTCGTGACCCCCGGCCTTTTTGCCGAAGAGTTGACGCGCACGCCGAAACAGACCGAAGGTCCCTTTTATCCCGACAAGTTGCCGCTCGACACCGACAACGACCTGTTGATCATCAACGACAAGATCACGCCAAGCGTCGGCACGATCACGCACCTGACCGGCAAGGTCATGGACGCGAAAGGCGCTCCGGTCCGCAATGCACTCGTCGAAATCTGGCAATGCGACGGCAACGGCGTCTACCTGCACACAGGCGACAGCGGTGAAAAGCAGGACAAACAAGACAAGAACTTCCAGGGCTTCGGCCGATTCATGACCAGTTCAAACGGCGAATACTACTTCCGCACGATCAAGCCCGTGCCGTATCCGGGCCGCACGCCGCACATCCACGTAAAGGTGAAGAAGGGCGGCAAGGAACTGTTGTGTACGCAGTGCTACATCAAAGGCGAACCACTAAACATGCGCGACGGCATCTACCAGTCGGTCCGCGATCAAAAAGCGCGCGATGCGATCACGATCGCTTTCACGCCGTTGAAAGAGTCGAAGATCGGCGAACTGACGGCCCGATTCGACATTGTGCTCGGCATGACACCGGCCGGGTGAGGCGAACGCTTTGCAGATTTGACTCAAGCCCCGTGTGTGGATTCACGAACTTCGCGCAATTCGCGGCTTCAGTCCGCCGGTCGGGCCTCCCTGAGCCAAGCGCTGAACGGTGCTTCTCTTGGAAACTCGTATTTGGCGTAACGCCTCCACTTCTCGCCGGACCGCACCCAGAACACACCGGTGTTCATCGGCAGTCGAAACGACAACTCGGAAAACCCGATCTTTTCATTCGCGACCTTGGCTGTGATCGGTTTGGCGAACACCAATCGGACGTGGTCTCCCTGTTCGGCCTTCTTGAGTTCCTCGGCCCGAAATAGGCTCTCGTCGTGGCAGGATTCCAACAGGCCAACAACAGCTTTCACTCCTTCCGCGATTGTTTTCTCAGGAAACCGGACCTTCTTGGCCTCCAAGACGCCAGTCGCCTTTGTCTGTTCCTCGGCAAAGCTGACAGTCGCGGTCAAGAACATGACAGAGATGAATAAAGCAGGGCGCATCAAATGTCTCCCTCACGGAAAGTCTATTTGGTTATGAGCCTGATTTCCGTTCATCGCCCCTTCAACGCTTCCAACAGGGCCCGTGGAATCTCCTCCAGCATTTGAAACGTCATTTCCATGAAAATCTGGTTCATGATGTTCACGGCCATTACCTTCAGCGGACCGCGTAATCGAAGCGGCATTTGGTTCGGCTGGATCATCACCACCGGTTGTCGTGTCGGCAGTGGCGCCGGTGCAGTGCTTTTCGGCGGCCCCCAATCCTTGCCGTCATACGTGCGGTATTTCTTTGTTTTGTAACACCAGCCGCCGACCTGCGTGCCGTCGCGATACAGATAAACGCGATTGGGATCGTCGGCACGAGTGTGCCAGGTGTATGTGGACTCGCCGGCAATCGCAGGAATCGCCAGCAACAATAGGAAAATACTGTAACGCATTTGCCGATCCCTCCTCAGTTGCCGTTACACCCCGTTGGACGATGGAACATAGTCTATGGATAGGAGTTCCAATTTGCGGTTTGCAGATTCCGAACATGAAGGCAATTCGTCAGTACGCTTGTATTGGATCATGGCCTAGCGGTAGATTACGGATGAACGTGGAACGAGAGTTCTGCATGTTCGAGCCATAGCGCGAGGATTCAAATTGTTCGCTCGCATTCGCCCGTCGCACATTGGCGCCAATGTTTCTCTCTTGATCATCGCCTGGTCCTGGAGTGCGTTGACCGCGCAACCGATCACTTCGGCGAAGTTTGAGCATCTTTATGACATCCCATTCAAAGGGACGGGGATGCCGGTCACGATGATTCACGATGCGACAAATCGGCCGTTCCTTTACGTCGCCGCCAAAGAAGCAGGGCTCGTGATCTACGACGTAAAGGGAGCGCCGCAGCGCGTACAGGCGATACCGATCGCGCAGTTGGGGTCGATGCATGTCATGAGTCTGTCGCAGGCAGGCAGTCGTCTGTACTTGGCGCTCGGCAATCATTGGGGCAAGAGCGAAGTCGCAGGACTCGCAGTGATCGACGTGACCAAGCCCGCTGCCGCTACGGTCGCCGGCCTATGGAAGGACACGGAAGTGAACGGCGCCGGCGGAGCCGTCGTCGTCGCGGGTCGGCATGCGTATCTCGCGGCGATGGGAAACGGTCTGGTCGTACTCGACGTGGGCAACCCGGCGGCAATTCGTGCCGTGTCGCGGCTAAAGCCCGATCTTGCTTTTCCCGACTCTCGTTTCGATCGGGCGAAGATCAATGCACGCGGCTTGGCGATTGAAAAGAACTTGCTGTTTCTGTGTTACGATGCCGGCGGTGTACGCGTCATCGACATCGCCGATCCGAAGAATCCGAAGGAGATCGGCCGTTATTCCAATCCAGCGATGAATGGAAAACCTCGCGCTTACAACAACATCGCACTGAACGGCACGTTGGCGTACGTGTCAGTCGATTACGTCGGGCTCGAAGTGCTGAATATCTCCAATCCAAGTGCAATCAAACTGGTTTCCTGGTGGAATCCGTGGAATCCGAAGCTGGATGGGCTCCGCTGGTTCACGAGTCCCGGGCACGCGAACGAAATCGCTTTCGATGAGAAGAGCAAAACCGTGCTGATGTCGGCCGGCCGTAGCGACCTCGTCGCCGTAATCGTCGCCGACCCGGCAAAGCCGCGACAAGTCGGCAGCATCGGCGAAGTGGAAGACACGCAAGCCACCTGGGGCATGTCGCTGCACGGCGATACGGTTTACCTGTCGTACATCCGCACGCTCGGCATCCCATTTCGCGCGGACTGGCCGGGCGTCAAGGCGTATCGGTACGCTCGGAAATGATCTCGAAAATGCAATGAGCGAATTGCTGCAATGCTTAAGACATTCGATACACTGTCGTCGTTCGTCTGCTCCCCGCCATTGATGCGGAGTCTCTCACTATGCCGCGATCCTTTCTCACGCCTCCGGCGAAGTTCACCGACGTCAGCCGTGGGAATCCGAAGCCCTATTCGCTCAAAGGCAATGCACTGACGCAGGCGAGACTTACCGAAGAAACCTGGCGCCTCGAAATCGTCGCCGAAGGCAAAGCGACAATTGCCAAACCTCGCAAGCTCGACGACTCGACCGCCATCGATTTCAACACCATTGTCGAACTCGGAAAGAAACAAGGAGTCAAGTTTCTCAAGGCGATGCAGTGCAACAATATCGCTTTGCCGCTGGGCCAAGGCCTGTGGGAAGGCGTGCCGTTGCGTGATGTTCTGAAACTGGTCGGAAAGATCGACCAAGCACGCCGGCTGTTCTTCTGGGGCTTCCACAACAATGAACCGAAACAGATGTTTCGCTCGTCGTTGCCGATGAACCAAGTGCTTGACACGGCCCCGGGAGAGTTGCCGCCGTTCATCGCCTATCGACTCAACGGCGAACCGATTTCTCTGATTCGCGGCGGACCAGCGCGCATGGTGGTGCCGTGGGCGCACGGCTTCAAGTCGATCAAGTGGCTTCAGAAGATCACGATCACCGATGATTATCGCAACAACGACACTTACGCCGAGCAGAACAACGACCCTGAGTCGTATCTCAAAACGGCTGCTTATTACGATAAACTCGACGCCGAGACGTTTGCGGCCGGTAAGCCTGTGACCATAACCGGCACGTGTATGGTCGGCTTGCCGGGACTGAAACGAGTCGAGTACTGGCTGCGATCCGAAACCGGTAAGCACGGTCAAATCGCTGAAGACGATCCGGCATGGAAGACGGCGAAATGGCTGCCTTGCGAAATCGCGCCATTGTCTGAGGACTGGGTGGCCGGATTGCCCGACGGCGTATTAGCGAAAGACGTTTGGGGCTTTGATGACCAGGGCAAGCCGCGCGAGTGGCCGTTGCGGTACAGCATCGTGCACTGGTCAGTGACGCTGAATGGTTTGAAGCCCGGTGGATACGAACTTCGCGTCCGTAGCGTCGATCAGCACGGCTTCGCCCAGCCGGAGCCGAGACCGTACCAGAAGTCAGGCCAGAATGCGATCAAGTGCAAGCAATTTGTGGTGATGTAACATCTCTTCTTCGGCTGCGCTTCGGTAGTTGGTGCCAGAACCAAATACCCGAAGGAGCAAGCAGTGAAGTCTCTACTCAGGATAACATCGATCGCCTGCGCTGGGTTGCTATTTTTTGCCGGTGCCGCGTCATCCGCGCCGCCTTTCCCGCTGCCGAAGCCGCCGCTGCCGCCGATTCCTGTGCCTCCGCTGCCCAAACCGCCGCTGCCGAAGCCGCCATTGCCGCCGATTCCGGTTCCGCCTTTGCCCAAGCCTCCGCTGCCGAAGCCGCCGTTGCCTCCGATTCCGGTGCCGCCGTTGCCGAAGCCACCGCTGCCCCCGATTCCGGTGCCGCCCAAGCCGCTGCCCCCGATCGTGCTGCCTCCGAAGCCTCCGATCGTCGTTGTGCCGCCCATTGTGTTTCCGCCGAAACCCCCGATCGTGGTCGTTCCGCCGATCGTAGTGCGCCCGCCGGTGATTGTTCCGCCGCCGATCGTGGTGCCTCCGCCCATCGTTGTCGGACCTCCCGTTGTGGTCGCGCGGATGGCCCCGGTGATTCTGCCGACAGTCGAGCAACCAGCCGCGTTGCCCTGGCAGTCGAAGCGGTACATTCAGGTCAAGAATGACACGGCCGAGGAAATCCAAGTGTCACTTGTGTACTTGACCGAGGATGCCAACGGCCAACCAACCTGGTTGCCCGGCGTGAACAAAGAAGGCGTCAACGCGCCGATCACGTACCGTTTGACGCCTGGAGAAGAAGCCGTGTTGGCCGTGCCCGAGACCGGCAACATTCTGACGAGCCGGGTGCGGCTGTGGGCAACTTCAGCAACCAAGAAATGGCTCGACTATCAGGAAAAGGATCTGGTGCTGGTTGATCAGCCTTATCAGTCTGTGACTCCGGATACGTTCAAGCAATCGTTTGGAGGATAAGCCAACGTTTGATCGCAGCCCGTCGGCAGTTCCATGCTGCCGGCGGGTTATGGAATTTGTGGCAGCACAAGTGGCTGGAGGTGCACAATTTGATTGCAGCTAACATAGCGATCTGCCAGAATGACTGATCAGATTCAACTGAGACTGCGGCAGCAATAATCGAACGATGACACAGTTCTACCCAGCATTTTGGCCCAATCAGACAGGGACAGAACATAATGCGAAACAATTCAAGCGCACTTGATCGTCGATTGATCAGCGCTGGCCTTTCTGCAGTCATGTTTTTCGCCGTAACTGGTACCAAGTTAATCGCTCTAGAGCCTGACATGACGCCGGAGCAAATTGACAAATTGCGCACAGAAGCGGAAAAGCTGGAGGATGAAGCATTCCTACAGTACCAAGCCGGTCAATTTGCAGATGCAATTGGCAAAATCAATCGTGTGCTCGATATTCGCAAGCAGGTGTATGCCCCGGCCAAACACCCGAAAGGCCATCCGGACGTCGCGGCAACCATCAACAACTTGGGGATGTTGTTACGATCGATGGGACAACACGAGAAGGCCTTGGCACAGTTCGAAAAAGCGCTCGCAATGTACGAAAAACTATATCCGGTTGAGGAGTTCAAGGACGGTCACGCCAGTCTTTCCACTGGACTCGCAAACCTCGGTCAGACTTATGCGGAGATGGGAATTTTGGATCGCGCTTTGGAGTACTATCAAAAGGTGCTCGCCATGCGTCGAAAGCTCTATCCAAGAGACAAGTTTCCAGACGGTCACCGCCAACTTGCACTTTCGCTCAACAACATTGGCGTTGCAATGTCCTTAAACGGACAATTTGATAAGGCGCGTGTTTACCTTACTGAAGCACTTGAAATGTATCGTCGGCTCTTTTCAATCGAGAAGGGGCCTGAGGGTCAGATGCTCATCGCAAGCGCAATTTACAGTTTGTCCGACCTGGAATCGAGGCAAGGACAATACTCGGTAGCTCGACAACACTCCGAGCAGGCACTGGCAATCTTCCGGAAGCTGTACAAGCCGACTGCGATGTCCAAGGGCCATCCGTACCTCGTTACGGCAATAAGCAGTCACGCAATGAACTGCCATCGCCTCGGCGATGATGCCGGTGCGGCGCCGCTATTCGACGAATCGTTGACGATGGCACGTAAGCTGTTTCCGGCCGGGAATTATCCCGAGGGACACGAATTCCTGGCCGGCACGCTACGAAACAGCGGCGTCTTTCGCCATGCGATCGGCGACTTTCCCAGCGCAATCGCTTTGCTTCGTGAAAGCCTGGAAATGCATCATCGATTGCTTGAACGAGAAATTGCAATGTCTTCCGAAGCCGAAGCTCTGCGATTTGCGGAGTCTCGCAACGTCGAGATTGGGCAATTCCTCACGGCCAACAATGCGGATCGGCGCAATGCCGGCGACGCATATCACGTGATTTGGAAGCACAAGGCAATACTTTCACGAATTTTGGAACGCAGGCATGCGGCGGCACGGGCTGCCGGCGCTTCATTATCGGTTGAGTTAGGTCGAATCAGCGCCATTCGACGGGAAGCCGATGCGTTGCTGCATGCGAGTGGAATCCCGTTTGCCGAACGAGATCGCAAATTGGCTTTGCTCGCTGACCAAAGAGATCATCTGGAGCGTACTCTCGTCAAGTCTCTGCCAGAACTTGCCTTTTGGAAAGAACGCGAAAGACTGGGACCGGAAGATTTGATTCGCCGAATGGATAACGACGCCGCCTTCATCGACTTCTGCATGTATTTCCACTTTCAAACTGACCCGCAGAAAGGCGGTTCCCGGCGATGGGATTATGTTCGGTCGTATTGTGCCTTCGTGCTCGTCCCGGGCAAACCGGTACAACTTGTCGAGTTAGGTCCGGCCAAGCCAATTGACGCAGCGATCGGCAAGTTTCGGGAGGATATTCGAAACGAGTTTTCTTCGTCTGCCTCTGAAGTATTGAGAGATCTCATCTGGACGCCAATTTCAAGACGATTGCCTGGCTCGACCAAGTCCGTCTATGTTTCACCAGACGGGGAGCTCAGCCGCGTTCCGTTCGCCGCACTCGCCGGACCAAAGGCTGGTTCCGTGTTGCTTGAGGATTTCGCAATTGCGATGGTTGCCCACGGTCCGTTTCTGCTGGATCAAATGCGACAGTCGTCGATTCGCCCCGAAAACGGTCAAAAACTGCTGATCGGCGGCGTCAATTACAACCGGCCTGATAACAACTTCAACAAGCCGTTCCGCTCGCTGCCCGGCACGACGTCCGAGTTAAAACTGATCGAATCGCTAAGCGGCGGAAATGTGAAACTGCTTCGCGGCAATGCCGCCACAACAGCAGCAGTCCGTCAACAACTTGCTTCCGCCAATTTCGCACACATTGCGACACACGGCTTCTTTGACGAGGAGGCGCTGGCCGAAGAGCGGCAAAGAGAAAAAGTCGCACTTGAACAATGGGATCGCGTTGGAAGTCTGCAGTCGGTCCGCGTCGGGCTCGGCAGGCGAAATCCGCTGGCGTTTTCCGGGCTAGTATTCGCTGGTGCCAACCAACCGACGCCGGGAGACTCTGGAATCCTGAGCGGCGAGCGCATCGTGGAAATGTCATTGGAGAAACTGCGATTGTGCCTTTTGTCGGCCTGCGAAACTGGTTTGGGCGATATTGTTGGCGGCGAAGGGGTGCAAGGGTTGCAGCGAGCCTTCCACCTCGCCGGTTGTCCAAATGTGGTCGCATCATTGTGGAAAGTCAGCGACGCCGCGACGGCAGCGCTGATGGCCAAGTTCTACCACGAACTCTGGGGCAACAAGAAGCCGCCGATCGAGGCGCTACGGGAAGCGCAATTGACGATCTACCGTCACCCCGAACGTATTCCGGCGCTGGCCGGCGAACGCGGCAAGCCGGATCAGGCGAAGACGGTGGAATTGAAGCTTGAGCCCGCAGCGCCAGCAAGGGCCGGTGATGCGAACGCGAAAAGTAAGCCGACTACGCCGACAAAGTTGTGGGCCGCGTTTGTGTTGAGTGGAGCGGGGAAGTGACTCGTCCGGCTGTGAGCTGTCGAAGTCGTCGAAACAGAACCGTGCAATTCCTGAATTCGTCAACAAGGTTCTTGTGTCTGTCCTAATCCGCCATTAGAATCGCCGTCGCCCTTGGTAACTGTTTGCCAACCTGAGGAACCTCTTCCATGAACGACTCGAATGGACAAGGCCGCTCCGGCCTCTCCCGGCGTTCCTTCTTGAAAGGCGGCGGCATCGCTGCTGCCGCAACTGCGCTTGGCCAAGCGCCGCCGGCATTGGCCGCACGCGAGACAAACGAAGGGGTTCCCAACGAGGACGTTGTGGGAATGGGTCCCGGCCTCGTCGCACTCGAACTGAACGTCAACGGAGCGAAGCTCAAAACGAAGGTTGAGCCGCGAGTGACGTTGCTCGATGCCCTGCGAAATTACCTCGACGTCACCGGCTGCAAGCGCGTCTGCGATCGTGGATCGTGCGGCGCGTGCACGGTGATGCTCGACGGAAACGTCGTCTACGCATGTTCGATGCTTGCCTTGGAAGCGCAAGGCAAGGAGATCAAGACCGCCGAGGCACTGGCCGAAGGCAAACTCGACGCTGTGCCTTCCGCATTCGTGAATTTCGACGCTCAGCAGTGCGGCTTCTGCACGCCAGGCTTCGTCGTGGCGATGCGAGCGGCATTCGACAAGAACCCAAACGCAACGCCCGCCGAGATCGAAGAAGCGGTTTCTGGCAATATTTGCCGATGCGGAACCTATGAACAGATGCGGCATGCCATTGCCAACCTGTGCACCAAGAAGAAGGAGGGCTGATCCATGCCGACGAAATGGCCCAAGAAGCGGCGCCTGATCGGAACGAAGATGCCGCGAATCGACGGACCTTCCAAATCAACTGGAAAAGCGAAATACAGTTTCGACGTGAATCGCCCCGGCATGTTGCACGGCATGATCCTGCGCTGCCCATTGCCGCACGCGAAAGTGAAAAGCATCGATATCAGCGCCGCAGAAAAGATGCCTGGCGTCAAAGCAACGCTCGTGCTGGCGCCGGTTGGGAAGGAACTGTATTTTGCGGGCGACGAAGTTGCGGCACTGGCTGCGGACACCGAGGAGCATGCGCACGACGCGTTACGCGCCATCAAAGTCGAATATGAGCCGATGGATTACTTCGTTCGTGAAGAAGATGCGTTGAAGAACCCCAACAAGAAGACGGTGCCGGGCGGCGGCACGGGGAATTCGATTCCCGGCGGCAAGGAATACAGCAAAGGCAATGTTGAGGATGCTTTCAAAAAGGCTGACGCTGTAGTTACAGGTACGTACGGCATCGCCGTCATTTGCCATCAGTGCCTCGAATCGCACGGGCTGGTCGCGGAATGGGGACAGGACGGCGGGCTCACCGTTTGGGCTTCGACGCAAGCAACCGTTTCCGTTGCAAACGCACTGGCGCAACGATTCAACATCCCGCCAACCAAGGTCAACTGTCTGACGCCACATATGGGCGGCGGCTATGGCAGCAAGTTCGGCCCTGGAGTCGAAGGATTCACAGCCGCTGAATTAGCTCGCATCGCCAACGCGCCGGTCAAGCTGCTTTTGCCGAGAGACGACGAAATCACGACTGCCGGCAACCGACCGTCGGTCTACGGCACGGTCAAAATCGCCGGCACCCGCGAAGGGCGCATCACCGCGTTCGAGGTCGATTGCTACGGCACGTCGGGCTACGTCGGCGGCGCGACCGTCAATTTCGGCCTGCTGCCGTATGTCTATCAGGACTCGATCCCGAACATTCATCGAAAGCATGACGTCGTTCGCGTCAATGCCGGGCGAGCCCAAGCCATGCGAGCGCCGGGTCATCCACAAAGCTGTTTGTTGACGGAATCGGCCGTCGATGACTTGTGCGCCAAACTCGGTCTCGAACCGATGCGATTTCGGCTCGAAAACCTTCCGGACAACGACCTCGCCGTCGAGCTTGCGGCACCACTGGCATGGGGCGGCATTCGCCGGACCGTGTATGTTGACGAAATTCAACGAGCGGCACGATTGTGCGGATGGTACGAAAAGTGGCATCCGCCCGGCGCCGACAAGGGGCCGATCAAACGCGGCATCGGCATGGCTTTGCACACCTGGGGCGGCAACGCGCAAGGCGGACCGCCGAATAACGAAGCCACTGTCATCATCTCGCGCGACGGCACGGTCACGGTGGAGTCCTCGACCCAGGACTTGGGCACCGGCCAACGCACGATCTCTGCGATCGTGACGGCCGAGATTCTCGGCCTCGAAGTCGCCGACATTGTCGTCAACATCGGCAACAATCGGTACGGTCATTCAGGCGGTTCGGGCGGCAGCACTACGCTGCCGTCGCAAGCGCCTGCCACCTTGCGTGCCGCAACCGCAGCCCGCGACGACCTGTTCGCAAAAGTCGCGAAGAAGGTCGAGGCCGATCCAAAGAACCTCACGATCGAACCGCCGTCAGTCGATGCCAAAACCAAGAAACCGGTCTCAATGAAGATCGTCGATACGGTCACGAAGAAGAGTTGGGAATGGAAGGAGTTCTGTGCGAAACTCGGCATGGAGGAAGCCAAAGGTAAGGGCGATTGGAACTATGACATGTCGACGCAAGAGGAGAACGCGAACGTGTCGTCGATCCAGGTGGGCGGCGTGCAGGTCGCGGAAGTACTGGTCGATACTGAAACCGGTGTGGTCAAGGTTGTCCACTTCGTCGCCGTGCAAGACTGCGGCATGATCATCAACAAGCTGGCGTGCGAATCGCAAGTGGCCGGCGGCGTGATCATGGGCCTCAACTATGCCTTGTTCGAAGAACGGATCATGGACCGAGCTACCGGACGGCAGGTCAATCCCGACATGGAGTTTTACAAACTCGGCGGCCTGCGAGATATGCCGAAGATCACCGTCGAAATGGTGGACATGCCCGAACGCGGGGTCATCGGCATCGGCGAGCCGCCGACGGTCTCGACAGCGGCGGCCATCAGCAACGCCGTGTTCAATGCCATCGGCGTGCGCGTTCCAATCATGCCGCTCACTCCGCAACGTGTACTCGACGCCCTCGCGAAAGGGGGGAACGCGTAATGAAAAACTTCGCTTACTATCGACCGTCGTCCGCTCAGCAGGCCGTGGGTCTGCTGGAAAACCGTTGGGGATCGACTGAACTTCTTGCCGGCGGCACCGACCTGCACGACCTGCAAAAGGAATACGTCGCTCAACCTGACAAGGTCATCAGCCTCGGCGGTCTCGGAAAGGACTTTCGCAAGATCTCCTCGTTGGTTCCGCCAGGCGCGTTTCCACCGATCGTCACCATCGGCGCCGGCGCGACACTTGCGGACATCGCGGGCCACAGGGACATTCGCAGCGCTTATGCCGCTGTGGCGACTGCCGCCGGCATGGTCGGCGGTCCGCAGATACGTAACATGGGCACGCTCGGCGGCAACCTCTGTCAGCGCAACCGCTGCTGGTACTTCCGCGACGAGCACGTCGACTGCTTGCTCAAAACCGGCCGCAAGTGTTTCGCCACCGACGGCGAGAACGTGTATCACGCAGTCTTCACCAAGGGTCATCCGTGCGTGATCGTCCATCCGTCGACGGTAGCGCCGGCGCTGATCGCATGTGGTGCAACCGCCGCCGTCCTTGGACCGAAGGGCGAACGCAAGGTCGAAGTTGCCAAACTGTTTCGCGCTCCCAAGGCAAACGGCGAGCGCGAACATACGCTTGAGCCGAACGAAATGATTCTGTCAGTCACGATAAGCGCCGGCACCGAGCAGTTCGTTCGTTTCCACTCCGCCAGTTACGAAGTCAGGCACAAACAGTCGTACGACTGGCCGTTGGTGCAGGCGGCCGTCGGCCTGCCGCTCAAAGACGGCAAGATCACCGGCGCTCGCATTGTGCTCGGTCATGTCGCCCCGACGCCCATCGTCGTGGAGGCGGCGGCTCGGTCGCTCGAAGGCAAGACGGTTTCGGAAGAAACCGCTTCGGCGGCGGGCAAGGCCTGCGTCGCCGACGCCAAGCCGCTGTCACAGAATGGCTACAAGTTGAAATTGATTGAGGTCGCCGTGAAACGTGCCGTGTTGCTCGCCGGCGGCGTCAAACCGTATTGGGAGGCCACGCCATGAGCGAGTTGCCGCAAGCCCGCGCTTCACGCTGCATCAACTTGTGCTCGAAAGCCATGGCCGTCTACGGAGAGGCTTTCGCCAGCGATCCGGACTTCGACGCCGGTCTGTCGGACATCTGGTGCAACATGACGGCCCGTGCCATCGGCCCCGACGACGGCGAAGTCAGCATGGACGCCTGCTGTGACAAGAGCCGCCAGTGCTACCGGGAGTATTAAGGCAGAACCTGGTCTAAATAGCGACAACCGCTTGGCGAGCCGCGCGGCGTAAGCCGCCAGACTGTCTTTGCATTGTCGATTTCCGATTTTCGATTGCCGATTGAATGTGTTTCGCCTGACATCTTCGAATCCGCAATCCGAAATCTGCAATCCGCAATTCCCCCGACTCCCGGACGCAGCCGTTAGTAGCGCAGTCAAGCTTCCTATGAAGTGAAAAACTGAAAGGACTCAGTCAGTTTCGCGGTGCGCCCTATTGACTTTTTCGTCCATAAATGGGTTAGCCTTCGCGACTGGCGATTCCCGATTTCGTTGCCGCCCCTGACGCCCCAAAGACTTCTTTGGCCCGCTTGAAGAACCACTCTTCAATCTCTGGGAAGGCAGCGTGTTCGGTCCACATGCTCACGTCCAGCACCCACAGGTGGCCGTGCCGGCAGAAGTAAAGGGCCACCCGCTTGATCTCCGGGAACTTCGCATCCACGCGTCGGAGATGGCGGGCCAAGAGGAAGTAGCCCAGGAGTTGATCGAGGTTTTTCACATTCATCTCGGCCTTCTTCGTCACCTTGAAATCAACGAGAAGGTCGCCAGTAATTAGGTCGGTGTCGGCTCCACCCACAAGGTGGGATGTCTCCCCGAACGTCGGGTTCAGGAGGAGAATGTTGTCGTGAAGCAGCGAATCGAAGGGCACGATCTCCAACATCGCCAGCAGGTCGTCTACGTCTTCCGCGCCGGCCTCCTCGAAGCGCGGGTCCAGTCGAAGAGCGCGGTACACATCGTCGAGCTTGGCCAAGCGGACAGCATGTGCGGCGAGTTCAGCTAATTGAGTGTGCTTCGGTGCGTCGGTTTTCAGGAAGGCGGCGACAGCGGCTCTGGCGTTGTCCACGATCTGCCGGGCGCGCCTGGCGAGTTCGTCGCTGTGCGGGTAAAGCTTCATGTCGCCACCCGTCAACTCCGCCTCCAGTCGGAGGTCGAAAAACGGGTCAAGACCACCCGCACCTTTGCCGGTCTCATTCCAGAGCATGTCGGGTGCGTGTTCCGCTATCCATTTTTCGGCCATGGCATGTGGTGCCCTGCGTTGAAGCTCGAAACGAAGCAGGTAGTCGAAGGCGGTGCCAACCATTGAGTAGCGATTGCTGCGCGGTTCGGCCTGGAGTGGCGCCGTAATCTTGCGAGGCAGCTTGGGCCGAAGTGGTTTCACCCTATCGTTCACGTCCCGCATATCGAGGAAGCTGGTCAGGCTCATGATGCGTTCCTCGATGCTCCTGCCAACGTTTATAAGGCTATCTGGCTGCTCCGCTTGCAACGACTGGCCCATCTCGCGTCGACTTGCGGGCGGAGCCGGCGGATAGCCTTGCGTTGGTCAAAAACCACGTCACCCACAACCGGCGGCTATGGGTTTTCGATCACTCGCGATTCACTCGATGTGTACTGTAGCCGTTGTTGGTGACACGGTGCAAGCGCATTCGTGCCGACATTCTTCAATCGCAGATCACAAATCGCAATTCGCAAATGTCCGATTGCCTTTGCTGGCGCGGCAGGCTCAATTCGTTATTTGACATCTCACAACGGGATTGTAGCGTTGGTGCGGTTGATTGACGAAGCGCGGAATCGCGTTTGCGTTCGCGGTGCGCGCAATTCGAGAAGCAGGTGAGAAATAATGCAACAAGTTGCAACGAAATGCACAAAAAAAACAGAAGTTGCACCTGCGGCGACCCCTTCGTCCAAGGCGAATCTCGGCATATTGTGACCAGCGAGCGCTTGGTGTTGATGCAGTCGTGCTTCAGTCAAGTTAGTGCTCGGATAGTATCCCAACGGAACCGAATTGCGGACGAGTCGCCGCTCGAATTGGTCAAAAGCGCAGCTGCTTTGCATTGCGGGGATGGTCATTGTTGAGTGGAACGGTTCAGGCTACAATTTCGTCATACTTTAGGTGTATAGTTGCCTTGCGTACTTAGGAAACCTGCCATGTCCACGGCTGTCACGTCGAAATGTCCGGGCTGCAAGAAAGTCATCCGAATCCCTGAAGATTGGTCGGACAAGGTCGTGAAGTGCAAGTCTTGCGGCATGATCTCGCAGGCTAAACCCTCGGCCGCTTTGCAAGCACGACTTGCAGCGGCGCGAGCGCCGAAACCGGCACCAGCCGTTACCGCACCCGCACAACCAGCTGTTGCTGTTCCGGCACAGCCTGCTGCTCCCGCGCCCGTGGTGAACATATCCGCCGTGCCTGCGTATCGTATGCCGGCAAGCGCGCCGGCAACGACCGCCACCAACGCTTGGGAAGCGATGGTGGGACCCGCGGCACCGTCGAAAGGAGTGGACCGCTATCGACGCCGTCGCAGTTGGGCGCCGACGATTGTTGCAGTGGTGTTCCTGGGTCTGTGTGTCGCAGGCGCGTTTACCGGCTGGCACTATCGCAATCAAATTCGAGAGTTCGTCGCCAAACAGGACAAGAAAACCAATACGACGACCAGCTTCGTCGACAATTCATCGTCAGGCGACGGCAAAGGCATCGACCTGCCTGTGCAGAAGGGAAAGTTCCCTCGTCGAATGTTGGGAATCAGCGTCAACAGCTATGTGTACTGCAATCCGACCAGCTACGGCAACGACCCGAAGACCAAGGAAAAGCAGACTCATGATTTCGGCTCGGTGTTGGATCGGCTTGAGAATAAACTTCGAATGGACCCCAGCCAGGTATATGAACTCAGCGACAGCGCCTCGCGGCGAAAGCCGAACCCTCCGCTCAAGCCGATCATCGAACAGACGGTGACGAAGTTTGTGGATTCCTGCCGGCAGCAGGACAATGTGCTGTTGCTCTTTTCGGGCCACGCGGCTGAAGTCAACGACAAGACCTACCTGGTGCCTCTTGAAGGCGACATTGAAGACGAGACGACCTTAATTCCAATTTCCTGGTTGATGGATCAACTTGCACGATGTCCGGCACAGCAAAAGGTGTTGATCATGGACGTGTGCCGATATGATCCGGCACGCGGATTCGAACGTGCAAGCGGCGGCAAGATGACTGCGAAAGTGGAAGCGGCACTGAAGAATCCGCCGCCCGGCGTCCAAGTGTGGTGCGCCTGTTCTGCGGATCAGTTTTCGTATGAATTCGGAGACTTTGCCCAATTCGATCGATTTGGAATTAAGGGCGGCGTCTTTCTGAACCTGTTCTTTTACACGCTCGAACAAGGCATGCCGATTCAGAAGGAAAGCGATCCGATACCGATCGACAGCATGGCTGCCAAAGTGAACTCCGATACGATCCGAACCGTGCAGGGGCTTGTCAAGGACAAGCAGACGCCGTTCCTTGTCGGCGCAATGCGACAAGAGCGTGTGCCGTACAATCCCGAAGAGGCGTTGGCGGCGAAACTCGAAATTCCAACACCTGCTTCCGTATTCGGAGGTGGTCTTGCAGAGTCAAAGGAGATTCAATCACTGTTGGCTGAGATTGATCTGCCGCCGATCAAACAGGCTCGAAACTCGGACGCCGTCGTGAAACTGGATTCGATCATGCCGTTCACGGCAGCGGCCTTCAAGGATTACAAAGACGATGGCGTGTCGGCCGACGATATCAAGAAGAATGCAGAAAAGTACCCAGTGCGGGTCGCAGTGCTTAAGGCAATCGAAGACTTGCGCAAGTTGAAGGACACCGAAGCCGCCGAGCAGGATCTTCCGGAGACGATTCAACCGGCTCAGATCACCGACGCACAGAAACAGGCACTGTTGCGCATTCAGCGAAGCCCCGCTCGAGTGCAACTTGTGCTCAGGAACTTGAATGAACTACTGGAAAAAGCGGCTGAAGAGCGCAAAGAGGAGAAGTCCAAGCGCTGGCAGGCAAACTTCGATTTTGTATTTGCAATGGTGAAGGCACGGCTGGCGTACATTCATGAATACAACCTGATGGTCGGCCGAATTCGTAAAGAAGACCTGCCCGAGCTTGATAAGAGTCTGGGACAGGATGGCTGGCGGCTTGCCTCGCAGGCCGGACTGCAAAGTGCAACTGATATTAAAGACCAGGCGAAGGACGCGCAAAAGCTCTTCGCCAAACTGGCGAAGGATCACAAGGGCACGCCGTGGGAAGTGCTCGGCAAGCGTCAGAAACAGACGACTCTTGGACTGAAGTGGGTGCCAACGGGCCTGGGTGAGGACGTGGAAGTGAAGAAGTGAGGACCGCACTTGAGTTGAATCGTTCCGAATCAGTTGCGCATTCGAATCCACGAGGCGAGTTGTTTTCCGAGGTTCTCCGCATCGGTTCGATTGCCGTTGACTTCGGCTTCCCGCCGTTCCTTTCCGTCCGGAGACAGCCACACTCCACGGACCTTCAGTGACTCGGCGCGGATAATCGTTTGTACGCCCAGCGGCACCTGGCATCCACCGCCCATCGCCAGCAGGAACGATCGCTCTGCCGTCACGGCCGCATGGGTATATGAGTCGTTGAGTAGTTGCAGGATATCAAGAGTTGCGAAGTCGTTAGTTCGGCATTCAAGCCCGAGCGCCCCTTGTCCGACGGCGGGAAGCATCCAGTCGGGATCGAGCACTTCGGTAATTCGGTCGGACAGTTGCAGCCGAATCAACCCTGCTTCGGCCAGAATTATTGCGTCACAGCCGTTCTCCTGAAGCCGTTTCAGCCGCGTCTGGATGTTTCCACGGAGGTCATGCAATTGCAGGTCGGGCCGGCGGTTCAAGAGCATGGCTTTGCGTCGCTGGCTGCCGGACGCGATATGAGCGCCTTGCGGCAACTCATCGAACCGACGATGCTTAACGGAAACAAAAACGTCGCCGGTCGGGCCTCGTTTCGGAACCGCAGCCAACGTCAGTCCCGCGACCGGCAGCGTCGGCAGATCCTTGAGACTGTGCACGGCGATGTCTGCACGGCCTTCGAGAAGCGCGTCCTGAATCGCTTTGGTGAAGAGGCCGTCGCCGCCGATTTGTGCCAGCGGCCGGTCCTGGACCTGATCGCCCTGCGTTTGAATGATCACTAAGTCGACGGCGTGCCCCAGCGAGCGCAAAGACGATGCGACGAATTCAGCTTGCCACAAAGCCAACGGGCTGCCACGAGTTCCGATTCGAAGCTTGGTTATGCTCACAAGCGACCCTGAAAAGCCTGTTCATCGGCCGATGCAAAAGCGTGAAATCGTAGTATAGCAAAAGTACTATGACGGTGATTAGCGAGGCGTAATGGTTGGCGCGTCCGTTGAGACTGACGACAACGAGGAGAAACATGGAACGCATTCGCTCGACGACAATCCTGGCGGTGCGGCATCTGGGGAAATCGGCCATTGGCGGCGACGGACAGGTGACGCTCGGAACGGTCGTTCTCAAAGGCGACGCAAGAAAGATTCGCACGCTGTACGACGGCAAAGTGCACGTCGGGTTCGCCGGCGCCACAGCCGATGCATTCGCACTACTAGAGCGATTCGAAACGAAACTGCGCGACCATCAGGGGAGCGTGCCACGAGCCGCCGCCGAGTTGGCGAAGGACTGGCGGACAGATCGGATGTTGCGCCGACTCGAAGCGATGTTGATCGCAATGGATCGCGATCACCTGCTGATCGTCAGCGGGACCGGCGACGTGATTCAACCGACGGACGGCATCGCCGCCATTGGTTCGGGCGGTCCGTATGCGTTGGCGGCTGCACGAGCGCTGATTGCACATGCCAAGCTCGACGCCGCCGCCATAGTACGGCAGAGCCTGGAGATTGCGGGCGAAATCTGCATTTACTCGAATCGCAACATCGAAGTTGTGGACATTAAATAACAATCGACAAGAGGATTTGTACATGCCGGATTTGACGCCGCGTCAGATCGTCGCCGAATTGGATAGATACATCGTCGGGCAAAACGCCGCGAAGCGGGCGGTCGCCGTCGCGATTCGCAATCGCTGGCGCCGTCAACAGTTGCCCGCCGACTTTCGCAAGGATGTCACTCCAAAGAACATCATAATGATTGGACCGACCGGCGTCGGCAAGACCGAAATCGCCCGCCGCCTGGCGCAACTTGTCGGCGCACCGTTTCTCAAAGTGGAAGCCACCAAGTACACCGAAGTCGGCTACGTCGGCCGCGACGTCGAAAGCATGATCCGCGATCTCACGGAAATCGCGGTCGGCATGATCAAGCAGGAACAACGCCGGATTGTCGAAACGGAAGCCAAAGTCCGCGTCACCGAGAAACTGCTCGATTTGTTGCTGCCTGGGAAAACCAACTGGGAACCGGAAAACTCGGAAGAGAACGAGAAACACAAACGCACACGTGAGAAGATGAAGGCGAAGCTCGAGGCCGGCGAACTCGAGGACCGGCAGGTCGAACTGGCGGTCGAGCAGAAAGCTGTGCCTGTGCAGATCTTCTCCAACATCGGCATGGAACAGATGGACGTCGATTTCCAAAACATGTTTGAAAAAATCATGCCGAAGAACAATCAGCCGCGACAGGTCACCATCAAAGAAGCCCGCCGCAGCCTGTTGGAGCAAGAAGCAGAGGCGCTTATCGACCGCAACGTGGTGACGGAGAAAGCAATCGAACTGGTCGAGAATCATGGAATGGTCTTCCTGGATGAGATCGACAAGATCTGCGGGCCGCAGTCGGGGCATGGGCCGGATGTCTCGCGGCAGGGCGTGCAGCGAGATCTTCTGCCGATCGTCGAAGGCACGACGGTCAACACACGGCAAGGCCCGGTGCGCACTGATCATATTTTGTTCATTGCAGCAGGTGCATTTCATGCGTCGAAGCCAGCCGATTTGATGCCGGAATTACAGGGTCGTTTTCCGATTCGCGTCGAACTGACTGATCTCACGAGAGAGGACTTCCTGCGGATTCTGACAGAGCCGAAGCATTCGTTGACGAAACAGTACGCGGAGCTTTTGGGAACCGAAGGGGTCACGGTGGAGTTCACGCGCGACGGCGTCGAGAAACTTGCCGAGACCGCGTTCGAGGTCAACCGCACGACGCAGAACATCGGCGCGCGCCGATTGCACACGATTCTGGAGCGAGTCGTCGATGAAGTAAGTTACGAAGCGCCGGAGTTCCCGGAAAAGCGCGTGGTCATCAATGCCGGCTACGTCGACAGCCGTCTGTCTGGTATTCTGAAGAGTGAAGATCTTAGCAAATTCATACTTTGACTCAGGTCCGTATCATGTTCATTCCTTTGCCAGGCGCCGGCGACTTCGATTCGCCAGTACCCGATCTTCAGCAGAGCACGACGGACTTACGTGACGCTATTCGCCGCCTCGAAAAACGTCTTGAACGGCAATCGCTGGTGATCAAAGCGCTCGGCGGCCTACTCATTCAAGGAGGCGCCGTGACGGAGGAGCAACTTTTGGTACGCATTCAGCAAATTGGCGAAGAACGCGTCAGTGATGCGGCTCGAGTCTGTCCAAATTGCGGCAGGACCATGAATGCCAAACATGACAAATGCCTGTACTGCGGCGGTGCACGCAAAGTACAGTCTGCGCTCGATCTGATTTGAAGTTGCGCGATTGAGTCGGTATGTGCCTCGCGACTAGTCAGCGCGAGCCACTGACCCGATCTTTGCGAAAAGCTCGATTTGTACAGTGAATCCGAAGTAAAGGTCTTACTCAACGGCGGCTTCGTCAATCGCCCGCATGATCCAGCGGTCGATGTCGCGGAGCATGTTCGGATGGATGCGGTTCGTGGTCGTGTACGTGTGCATTTGCGCCGTGACGCCGGCGGTGTGCAGTAGTTTGAAATCGCTGCGGGCGACGCTGTGGGGGATGCACGAGTTGGCGATGCCGTGGCCGATGAGCACTCGCAGTTGCCGCAGGGCAGGATAGCGGAAGAACGGAGCGCCGCCGCGAGGCAGAGCGCCATTCAGGGAGATTACTCCGCCGAACTTCTCAGGGTGCGCGAGGCCTAACCGAAAGGCGAGCGTGGCGCCTTCACAGAAACCGGCAAGGAAGATTCGCTCCGAGTGAATGTGATACGACCGACGCGTTTGTTCGATGGCGCGAAAGACATAGTCCTCCACCGTGACATCGCACGGGGCATCGGGGCCCCAACCGTAGCCAGGTTGACCATCTTCGCAGATGCCCAGGTCTTCGGTGCCGCGAATGGAAATGCAGACGTAGTTGCGACGGCTCAAATTTGGCGCGAGTCGCAGTATCTGCTCTTCGTTACTGCCGTGGCCGTGCAGGAAGACTAGAAGCGGATACGGATAGTTGCGCTCGTATCCTGTCGGAAGGAACGTGCGGACCGGCTTTCCGCGCGGAGTTTCGAGTTCGTAGTGGTAAAAGCCTTCGGCGAGGTCGCGGCTTGTAACCAAAGTTTCGCTGTGCGTCATGTAACCACCTGATCGGGGCGTAACGACTGTAACGGTTGTAACAACTTTGCGGCCGATTGCCGGGTCGCCGCACTATCAAAATCACTCACAAACGATCTATTCCGGGCCAAGTCTACGTCTCATGTGCGCGCGTGTCAACGCAAGGATTAACGTAAGTTCAAGGAATTTCAGGTTTTTGCCCATCCTACGACCGGATGTAGCGGTCGGGCGATTCACAGCGGATTCGGCAAACGGCGCAGAGTTTAGCGTTGCACTTGATTCATCCTTCTAACCGACTGTGCTGATGGGCGATTCATTTCGCAACGGTAGAATCAGTTTCAATCCAAAAGCGCGATACTACAATCGACGAGGAAGAGTCATGGCAGATCGAATTCCCACGGGCTTCTCAACTCGCGCCATTCACGTTGGCCAGGATGCCGATCCGACCACAGGCGCAACGATCGTGCCGATCTACGCCACTTCGACGTACACCCAAGCCGCGCCGGGCGAGCACAAAGGTTACGAATATTCGCGCTCCAGCAATCCGACGCGAACGGCACTGGAAAAATGCCTGGCATCGCTCGAAGGTGGCGAACGCGGACTCGCATTTGCGTCCGGTTTGGCTGCCACGACCGCCGTGCTGTTGACGCTTCGGCCGGGCGACGAAGTGATTGCCTCGGCGGATCTTTACGGCGGCACTTTCCGGTTGCTTGAACGTGTCTTCAAACCGTGGGGCTTGACCGCACGATACACTGACGACGCTTCGCCGGCTGGTTTCGAATCGATGATGACGCCAAAGACCAAGCTCGTTTGGATCGAATCGCCGACTAACCCGTTGTTGCAGATCATCGACATTGCAGCCCTGGCCGACGTCGCCCACCGACATGGCGCGATGTTGGCCGTTGACAACACCTTTGCCTCGCCCTACCTGCAGCAGCCGCTGGCGCTCGGCGCCGACCTTGTGGTGCATAGCACGACCAAATACCTGGGCGGTCATTCGGATGTTGTCGGCGGCGCTGTAATAGGACGCAATGAGTTGGTGCAGCCGATCGCGTTCTACCAAAATGCCGCGGGCGGAGTTCCCGGTCCTTTCGACGCCTACTTGACCTTGCGCGGTATGAAGACACTCGCGCTTCGGATGGAGCGCCACTGTGCCAATGCGCGGCACCTGGCGGATTGGCTCACGACGCACCCTCAGGTCGAAAGGGTGTACTACCCGGGATTGTCGTCACATGCCGGTCACGAGATTGCGAAGAAGCAGATGAAAGACTTCGGTGGCATGATCTCGATCCGGGTCCGCGGCGGCGGTGAAGGCGCGAGGCGTTTTTTCAAGAACACCAAGCTATTCAGCCTGGCAGAAAGCCTCGGCGGCGTCGAGTCGCTCGTTTGTCATCCCGCGACCATGACGCATGCCAGCATCCCGGCGGAGATCCGGATCGCCCGCGGCGTCGACGACGCCTTGATTCGCCTTAGCGTCGGCATTGAGGACATCGCTGATTTGCAGGCTGACTTGAAAAATGCGCTTGCGGCAATTTCTGCTTGACTTCGCTGCCGCGACTTTTTCAAATCATCTCAGGTAACGCATTCGAACCACCTGGGAGAGACTATCGTGAAGCTGCGATTTCTGCCGTTGGTATTGGTACTGTTCGCCGTGCCGCTCGTTGTCGTTCTGGCCGAGGACAAGAAGCCAACAAAGGAACCTGACGTCATCTATGTGCCGACTCCGCAAGACGTCGTCGACAAGATGCTCGAGATGGCACAGGTTAAGAAGGACGACGTGGTTTATGACCTAGGCTGCGGCGACGGCCGTATCGTCGTCACCGCCGCAAAGAAATTCGGCGCCAAAGGCATTGGCTTCGACATTGACCCCGAGAGAATCAAAGATTCACTCAAAAACGTCAAGGACAACAAGGTCGAAAAGCTAGTCGAGATCAAGCAAGAGGACATCTTCAAACTGGACCTGAGCAAGGCCAACGTCATTACACTGTACCTGTTGCCGGAACTCAACGTCCGCCTGATTCCGCAATTGGAGAAGCTGAAGCCGGGGTCGCGAATTGTGTCGCATGACTTCGACATGCGGGGCGTGAAGCCGAAGAAAGTCATTACGATGAACTCGGGCGGCGCCGACGGCCGCGAGCACACCATCTATCTGTGGGAAACGCCGTTGGAAAAGGAAAAGCCGTAGTTTGATATTCGCCGCTTGCGGCTTAGCGGTTAAGCCGCAAGCGGCTCCACTTCTACGAGATTGTCAAAGAAGGTCGCGGCAGCGCCAAAATCGGTCAACGTCGTACTCACAGTGACGTTGCAATTTCTTGCACCTTCCACGTACTTGTTCCACCAAACGCCCAACGTCACGACGACACCAGGCTTCACGGTGTCGCCGATGATCGCACGTGCATGAAAACTGCCTCGGTCATTGAAGACCCTGACTTTTTCACCGTCGACGATCTTGCGGCTAGCGGCATCGCCAGCACTGATTTCCAACGTCGGTTCTCTGGCGGCTGCACGTAATGCCGGGATGTTGGCAAACGACGAATTGAGAAACGATGGATTGGGCGGGCACAGCATCTGAAGCGGGTATTTCGCGGCGAGAGCCAGCTTCGTTTGCGGGTCTTCGGCCGGCGGCGTGTAATGCGGCAACGGATCGAGACCTTGGGCCGCAAGTGCCGGGCTGTAGAATTCGCACTTGCCCGACGGAGTTGCAAAGCCGCCGCGGGCAAACGGCGCGTACTGCTCCGGCACGTTTAGCCGCACGGGCCCTTCCCGACGAAGCCGTTCCAAAGTGATGTTCAAGAAACCGTCGCGAGGCGGAAAACGGCCATTTGGCGGCGACAGCATCGACTCGCGAGCAAGCTCTTCATCCGATGCGTCAAATAATTCCGGCTCGAAATTCATCGCTCGTGCCAGCAATCGGAACACGTCATTATTGCATTTCGCCTCTGCAAGCGGGGCGATGGCGGGCTCATTTGTCTGAACGTACAAATGACCGTAAGAGTTGTGAATGTCGAAGTGTTCGAGTTGCGTTGTCGCCGGCAGCAGGATGTCGGCGTAATCGGCCGTGTCGGTTTGAAACTGCTCGTGTACAACGGTGAACAAATCTTCGCGTTTGAGTCCGGCAAGTACTCGATTCTGATCGGGGCACACGGCGGCCGGATTCGAGTTGTAGACGTACAGCGATCGAACCGGCGGGCCCGGCAGTTCGCCATGAAGCGCCTCGGCGAGTTGCACCATGTTGATCGTGCGGGCGCTTTTCGGAATCAGGTCGGGGCGCTCGAGTGCCGCATTGTTGAAGGGATACATCTTACTGGTGCTTAAGAGTGCTCCCCCGCCGACGTGTCGCCATGACCCGACGACGGCAGGCACACAGCAGATGGTGCGAACGGCCATGCCGCCGCCGCGATGCCGCTGCAGCCCGTAGTTGAGTCGAATGAGCGACGGCCCACCACGCTCTCTCAAAGATAGCGCAAATTCTCGTGCTAACGTCTCTATGTCGGCGACGCTTAACGTAGTAATTGCAGACACTCTCGCCAGCGAGTACTCGGACATAACCCGTTTCTTCAGTTCATCGCCGCCGAGACAATAACGAGTCAGATAGTCGTCATCCTGCCACCCTTCGCGCCAGAAGATGTGCATCAGCCCCAAAGCAAGCGCAGCATCGGTGCCGGGTCGAATCGGCAGCCACCAATCGGATCGTGCCGCCGTCGGACTCTTGTACGGGTCGATGGTCACGATTTTGGCGCCGCGTTTTCGTGCCTGATGCATTAACGACCAAAGGTGAATATTCGTGACCGAGGTGTTCGAACCCCAATTGATGATGTAACGCGAGTGGACAACGGTCTCTGGATCGATCACGGCCCTCGTGCCTAGGGTAATGTCGCACCCGGCAGCGCCGGCGGTTGCACAAATGGTGCGGTCCAGCAAGCTTGCCCCGAGTCGATGAAAGAACCGCCGATCCAGGCTCGAACCTTGCAACTTGCCCATCGTCCCGGCATAGCTGTAAGGCAAAATGGCTTGCGGGCCGTCAGGTGACGAAGAGATTTCCTTGAAGCGAGCCGAGACAGTTGCGATTGCTTCATCCCACGAGATGCGCTCGAACCGGCCGCTGCCTTTTGGTCCAATTCGTTTTTGTGGATATTTCAAGCGATCAGGATGGTACACCCGTTCAAGATAACGCGACACTTTTTGACAAAGGAATCCGCGAGTGAATGGATGCTCTTTGTCGCCGCGTAGATCGACCGCGACTCCGTCGCGCACCGTGACAACCATGCCGCATGTGTCAGGACAATCATGGGGACAAACAGCACGGACGGTTCGCTCAGCGGACATGTGCGGTTCTCTCGATCAAAGTAATGGCATTGTACAGGACACGCGATACCCTGTTGAGTTCGCGCGTGCTAGCGGTTGGTAATTGTTCAGGTAAGCGGCAAAAAGCGGTTGCTCCAAATCAAATGAGTGAAACCAGGCTCACGGATCGTTTCGCACGCCTTTGACATTCCCGGCATCGAACCACAGCAAGTTGTTTCGTTCACCTCCGAAGTGGACGCTATCGTGCGAAAACTTTACGTGTGGACGACACCGCTGAAAAGACTCCCGAAATGAGTACTGATCGGCGAATCTTCGATCAGTCGCACCGTGAAGCAGCGATTATCATCGGCGAATCTGAACGCCTGGCAAAGCCGCATTAAGGTCTTTTGCTCCCATTGCGGTGACTCGGGTGCCTGGAATCGACAAATTCTGCAGTCTCTTCAGCGTGTGCAGCGCCTTGAGTCCGTCATCGGAAATTGCCGTTCCACCGAGATTGAGTCCGCGCAATTTTGTGAACTTCTTCAATTCCGCAAGCCCCACGTCCGTAATTGCCGTGCCATTTAGGTCCAGTCCTTCGAGGTTCTTTAGCGGCGGGAGTTCCTTGAGCGTCGCGTCGGTCACACGGGTGCCGCCGAGGTTCAGATAGGTCAGATTCTTGAAGTCCTTGAGCCCGGCGCCGGTGACTCTTGCAAAATTCAGGTCAAGGTAATGTAGGGTTTCGACACCCTTCAACTCTGCTACACCGGCATCGGTGATCTTGGTCAGGTACAGTTGCAGCGTCTGCAGTTTCTTATGGTCCTTGAATTCCTTCAGTCCGACGTCGGTGATCTTCGTCATTCCGAGATTGAGCGACTGAAGGCTTGCAATCTCCTTCAAACTCTTGAGTCCTGCATCGGTGGTCTTGGTGGAGTACAGATTCAGGTCTTTCAGGCTCGCCAATTCCTTCAATTCGACGAGACCGGCATCCGTTATCTGCGTCAGCTGCAGATTCAACGTGTGCAAATTCATAAGATCTTTCAAAAGCTTCAAATCGCCGTCCGCGACACGAGAGCCATAGAAATTCACCTCGACCGCTGGCTTTCCGGGCGCGTTCGCGTCCAAGGTGATTCGGGCGCCGATCTTTTGAAGGGCGGCAACAGATTCGGCTTCGTCCGCTCGACACGTAAAACCGCCAAGCAACGACAAAATGACCATAACGCATTTTCGGGTGCGCATACTTTCCTCCTTGGCCGGGTAACCGCAATTCCGTCGTCCAATTAACGTGGCATCCATCAAAAACCTCGCATGATTTCGGAAGTTCTTATCCCGGTAAGGAATCAGCCTTTCATTCGACGCTTGCTTCACACGACCTTGGTGAGTTTGACGCAATGAAAAGTGCGAAAACGACCACTCCAAGTTGCTTCTTTTTTCCGCCTGACAAACCTGTCCCGTGAACTATACTGGTTGGCAGGAGTTTGTGCGGGGCGCCCCTCTTCCCGTCAGCCATGGCGAATGATTGGATGGAGTCTTCCGCCAAGGTCTTTGCGCTCGGCGCTACTGGTCGTAATTGACTCGCAACGGCTTACTCGGGACCTGTAGGTTATCTGATGCCAGCTCCCGCCTCCGTTTCCGAATTCCTCGATTTCACGCAGCGCAGCGGCGTCATCGATGAGACCCGGTTGAACGGCTACATTCAGCAACTTCGAACCACCAATTCGATGCCGACGGAGCCGAATCGTCTTGCCGGAATGATGGTGCGAGACGGGCTCTTGACCTACTTTCAGGCCGAGCAACTGCTGATGGGCAAATGGAAGCGGTTTAGCATCGGTCGATACAAAGTTCTCGAACGTATCGGCGTCGGCGGCATGGGCCAAGTTTACTTGTGCGAACACAAGGTTATGAAGCGGCGTGTCGCCGTGAAGGTGTTGCCGCCCGCCAAAGAGGGTGAAGAGTCCTCGTCGTTGGATCGGTTCTATCGTGAAGCACGTGCCGTTGCCGCGCTGGACCATCCCAATATTGTACGTGCCTACGATTTGGATCAGGACGATCATCTGCACTTTCTGATCATGGAATTTGTCGATGGCTCGAATTTGCAGGACATCGTCAAGAAATCCGGCCCATTGTCACCGCTTCGCGTTTGCCACTATGTCTACCAGTCTGCGCTGGGATTACAGCACGCGTTTGACCGTGCCGGACTCGTCCATCGCGACATCAAGCCCGGCAATATTCTCGTCGACCATACGGGGCTAGTCAAAATCCTGGACATGGGTCTGGCTCGCTTCTTCCACGATGACGACGACATGCTGACAAAAAAGTATGACGAAACGGTCCTTGGTACGGCGGATTATCTTGCACCCGAACAGGCGCTCGACAGCCATAGCGTGGACATTCGCGCGGATATCTACAGCCTCGGCGCGACGATGTACTTCATGCTGACCGGCAATCCGCCGTTTACAGAGGGCACGGTGACGCAGAAGCTGATTTGGCACCAGCAAAAAGAACCAAAGCCGGTCCATGAATATCGCTCGGATGTCCCAGCGGAAGTGCTTGCGATTCTCGCCAAGATGATGGCAAAGAGCCCAGATGATCGTTTTCAGATTCCTTCCGAGGTTGCCGAAGCGCTGGCGCCGTTTGTGCAGACGCCAATTGACCCGCCGCCTGACGTGGAAATGCCTCGACTCAGCCCGGCTGCCACGTTGGCATCCGGCGGAATACCGGGCCCGTTGACTCCGACGCCGGCAAAAGTGCCGGCGCCTCCGCTGCCAGCTCCAGTAGTCCAAAGGCCCCCCACGCCCGCGCCGACACCCAAGACGGTGATCAGCGCTGCGTCCTCGATACCAGTTCCTGCGATACCCCAAGTTGAGGCTGCACCCCAGGTGAACAGCATCGCGGTTCCTACACCCGTCGATGCGTCCACGCTCTGGGGCCAGCTCGCATCGGAGACGCCGAATCCTACGGCCGCTGATACGGCCGTACGTCGTCCCGCTTACAAGCCGCCAAGCGCTTCGATCTCATTGTCGCCGGCGCAACGAGCACAACTTTCCGGGAAGAATTCGAGCAAGAATCGCCGACTATGGGTGATCATTGGAGTTGTCGTGATCGCTCTGACTATCGTTGGAATTGGAATCGCAATTGCAACTTCCGGCGGCAAGCCGACGCCGTCGCCGGCGCTTGTCCCCGCTGCGCCAAGCGCTCCGACAACTTGGACCGTCGACGCGAGTGCTCCGCTGCAAGGTGTCAACTTCCATCGCCTTTATCAGGCGATTGCAAAAGCCAAGACTGGGGACCGCATCCTGGTGCGAAACGACCTACGAGAAGTATGGACAATCGACTGGAAGCAGAAGAAGGGGATTTCGATTGAAGCGGACGGCCCCGCACCGGTACATTGGCGGCTTCCGGAAAACGCGTCTACAAATAAACAGATCCTGGACCTTACCGAAGCTGAAGACGTTAAGATCAAGGGCTTTGTATTTGATGGCGAGAACAAAGTCAGTCACGGTATCTACATGGCGTTTCTTTGTCCCGGCGTCGTTGTCGAAGACGTTGCCTTTGTTCGACATGTCAAATCGGGCGTAATGTTGAGCAATGCAGGTGGAGATTCGAGTCGACCTTTGGTCATTCGACGCATACGAACCACTGGGCACGCGAAAGCCGAATCCGGATTGACATTATTTGCTCGCCCGGGATTTTCGCCGCCGCAGATACAGAACGTCCAGATTGAAGGTTGCATTTTCGAGGGACCGGCCGGCGCCGCCATCACGTTGGACGGCCCAACTCAAGATCTACAGATTCGCAATAACCGCATCTTTCGGGGAACACATGGGCTCCTCGTCAAGACGCCGCCTGCAGAGTCAAAATTGTCGTTGTCGCTGCAATCAAATACCTGGCATTCGTTGCAGGGGCATGGTGTCTATTTCGAGGGAGTGCCTACAAGTGGCGGGTCCATCAAGATCGAACAGAATTACTTCGCTGGTTGCAAGAATGTGATCGGCGTCAAGGACGGCAAACCCGTGCCCGGACTCGCTGCAAAATCGAACGCTCGGAACGCACAATCGGCGGAAGGATCGCTCGCCAGCGGCTCAATCGTCGTCGAACATGCATTCGCCGTGTTGGACCCGAATTCACCGAAGCAGTTCTTGCGATATCCGACCGGTTCTCCTTTGGCTACTGCATCCGGCGGCCCGATCGGCGCCCCGCCGGACTAACTCCATATGCGAGCAGACCCATGGCCACATCGGTTACGTGTTCATGCGGCAAGCGGCTTCGCGTCGCTGATGACCAGTTGGGGAAGAAACTCCGTTGCCCTGGATGCGGCGACCTGGTGACGATCCACCATCCAAAGCGAAACCCCCGAAGGCCTTTATCGAAGTGCGACGAGAAGAGAAATTTGTCGGACACCTTCTCAAAGTAAACGTGCTTATCGACGGCCAAGAACTTGGCGAGTTAAGCAACGGTCAGTCAGAATTGTACGAAACAAGTCCCGGCGAACACTCGATCGAAGTGCACGTGAACAAGCAGAAGAGTCGCAAGTTCGCAATGACTCTGCAGGCAGATGAAGGAGCAGTATTTGAATGTGCGATCGGCACTTTCGCCGGCGGAATAGGGTTGAAGTGCGTTGAGGCGCCAAATGAACACAGCGTGAAGATTGCGCAAGTTGTCAAGAGTGACAAGAAGGAATCGAAGTTCAAGAGTTCCATCCTCAAAAGCCGTGACACTTGTCCTCAGTGCCGCCAAATCACCGAGTATAATACACGCACAATTTGGTTCAGCAGAAAACACATCGTTGCTTGCGAGCATTGCGGCCACAAGTTCGACGTGGTCCCTGGGGACGAAGCTGCAAGTCGATCTGCGTATTCAACTGAGAATGGTCTATGTGTGGCATGTAAGTGCGAAAAACCCGGCAGTACTTATTCGTTCTTTGTTGCCGAGTTGGTGGCAATTAAAGAAACTGGATATCGAACCACTTCAGCCGTTACCGCAACTCGGACATTTCAGAAAACCTACAATTTGACGACTGAGAGATCGTTTGTCTGCATCGATTGTGCAATTGCCGACGTCGAATTCAATCGAAAGATGTCGATTCCGGCTTTTACGACGGCATCCGTGATTGCGGCCGTGACTGCGGGAGTCGCCGGTTGGGGAACCTGGCGATTGTGGAATATGCAAGACTGGGGAGACCATAAAATTTGGGCTTCCGTTACAGCCGTGTTCTGTGCCATTTGCATACTTGTGATTCCGATCGCTTTGTTAATGGGTATTTCTGGCCGAAACGAACCGAAAACGATCGACTCTGAGTCAATTGAAGCGATGTTGATACGACAGCGTGGGCCCGAAATAAGAAAACGGATGGAGTCCAAAAATCCGATCGAGTTTTGGACGAACATGAAAAAGGTGATGAAGGGAATCTAGCTCATTCTTTCGCATGTCCATTGATCACAAATCCGAAACCCAGCACCGCCTTAAGCTCACCAGCGGCGACGTTCATCGGCAAATACAGTACGTGTAATGCATTTGGTTTTGTTTCAATCTTTGGCTGCGCGGCCGGTTTCGTGTTTGGGAAAAGTAGCATCACACCGGGGTGAGTTCCGCCCGGTGCTGCAGAACTGAATTCGTGTAACTCCTTCACATCCAGAATGTCCGGTTTCGTATCTTTCGCTGCGGGAATGAGCAGGCAAAAGTCGTTGAAAGGCGCGGTGCCCTGATGGTCGCCGTTTTCGGGCTGCAAGCCGTATCGCAGTGTATAAACGCCGGCCGCGATCCGTTGGTTGCGATAGTCGGTCCATGCTTGCGGGAACTGAACCGCGCCTACGATGGTGGACTGCTGCAATTCGCGATACGTGAGTCCGGATTTCACCTGTTCCGGCGCCGCTTTTGACGGCAGCAACTTGCTGAGCCAAACTGTGGCCACCGCCTGGCCCTTATCCGTCTGGATCTGCAAGGCGTCCTCGGAACATAACGCTGCAATGCCCGCATTCAGCTCTTTCGGAACCGCGACCTTTTCAGTCTTCACAGTGAAGGCAGACTCTTGGGCCTGCGCAACGACCGCCACGATCAACAATCCGCCAATTGACGCAAACGAGAGTTTCTGATTCATGTTGCCACATCCTGATGCTGTCAAGCAAATAAGCCGTCGAAACACTGACCCGGTCCGGATCAACGACTCGACGGCTAGGTTGCCAAAACAAGGGCCACAATATCACCGAACTTGGAACGTGCCGACGTAAGCGCCGCGACGTTCGCCGTCTCGCCAGGACTCATTGAACTCCTTGCCGATGTAGGAGTGCTCCGCAGCCATCGCCGGCCGTGCGACGACGCCCTTCGAAAGCGGCGGGTAAAAGGCTGTTTCGTTGCCGCAGGCCTTGTCATGGTGAGCGTCGAGGCATCGTGTGGTCACTGTGGCTTTGCCGGCTGTTACCTTGGCGCAGGAGTTGCCTTTGCATTCACAGATTTCGATGTTGATCGGCGCTGATTGAATCGAAACGGTGTTTTCGAGCAAGATGCCCGTATGTTTTTGTGCCAGGTCGATAAGGGCTGCCTTCTGAGCAGGCGTAGCTTTCTCGTCCACGATAATGATGGCCTTGCCGGCAACGACTTGCTTGAGCCCCAACGTATCACGAGCTGCAATGACGGCAACCACGCCGAGGCCATCCAATTGCTCCGATCCTGAACGGCCCTTGTCAATCTTCCATGCGATGACCGCATGCCGGCCTGTGATGCTCGTGTCGGCGTTCGCGAAGCAGGGGCCTGTATAAACGTCGCAGGTGCGAGCCTCGACATATTGCCCGGTTATTTCGGCCGACGGGGCAGGCAGCACGAACGCGAATGCCGCCATTGCCGCAATGAATCCAAACCTGGCCATAAGTACCTCCTCCGAATTTGAACAACCGGCCTAGTGATCAATTAGAAGTATTGTTTGCGAATCTGGACCGCCCGTCAAGTGAATTGCAATGATGTGCAACTGAAGCCGAACGATCGCTTTCTCCGCATCTCAGCATGTCGGAATAGGTCGTATCGTCAGCAGGCCTGCCGGCGTGAGCCAGGAACAATTCATGCCAGAAATCTATGGAGGCGAGCTGAAAACGAATCGAACGACGGTAAATGACCTTTCGAAGACTGCCAGCCGTAACTAGACTGAACGAAGGAAGTTGGCGCAAGTCTTTGACATCGATGCGTTCTCATGAATTGGGCATGTTTTGCCAACGAATCGTTGTTCTGGCCGTTCACACCAATAGCAGACACGGGCGGTCACGCCGGTTGCGCATTCTGGGACAGGTGTTTTTTGCAGGTTACATCGTTCTCGGCCAACAGGTGGTTGACACCAATTATCCGACCGTGTTACGGTAATGCGATCCCTGTAGATGCAGTAACTCGGTCATTTGTATACTGATTGCTTGGCGGCGAACCCGGAGGATTGCAATTCATGGCGGCACCAACTGGAGTATGGGGCATCGACATTGGTCAGTGTGCCCTGAAAGCGTTGCGGCTGGAAATGATCGACGGGCAGGTGACGGCAACCGCCTTTGACTTCGTCGAGCACCCGAAAATCGTCAGTCAGCCCGATGCCGACCCGGATCAACTGACCAAAGAAGCCCTCGAAACCTTCCTATCCCGCAATACCGTCAAGGGCGATACGGTCGCGATCGGCATTGCTGGTCAAAGCGGATTGGCCAGGTTCGTGAAGTTACCGCCGGTTGAAGAAAAGAAGATCGCAGACATCGTCCGGTTCGAAGCTAAGCAGCAGATCCCCTTCCCGCTTGAAGAAGTTGTCTGGGATTTTCAGAAGATCGGGCAGGGCGTCGTTACAGATGGCTTTGCGCTGGACACGGAAATCGGCCTGTTCGCCATGAAGCGCGATATGATCAGCCGCTTTTTGCACCACTTTCAAAATGTGCAGGCGGAAGTTCATATTGTGCAGATGGCGCCTCTAGCGCTCTGTAATTACGTGGCGTACGAATTATTGCAGAAGAACTCTGCTGGCGAGACCGCCGAAGGAGCCGAAGGAGCCGAGGATACACCGCCTGGAAAGAAGAGATGTGCTGTTGCGCTCGACATCGGCACCGATTCGTCGAACTTGATCATCACAGATGGCGAGAAGATTATCTGGCAGCGGCCAATCCCAATCGGCGGCAATCACTTTACGCGAGCGCTGACAAAAGAACTGAAACTAACTTTTGCCAAAGCCGAGCACTTGAAACGCAATGCGGCGAAGTCGCCTGATTTGGCGAAGATTCTTAAGGCTCTCAAGCCGGTGCTTACCGATTTTGTCAATGAAGTGCAACGATCGCTTGGCTATTTCACCAATACCCACCGTGATGCGCACATCGCTTATCTGGTCGGTCTCGGCAGTGCATTTCGCCTGCCAGGCCTTCAGAAGTTTTTGAGTGAGAAACTGTCGCTCGATGTTCGCAAGCCCGCATCATTTGATCGGATGGTAGGCGACAGTGTGACCAGCGCCCCGGTGTTTACGGAAAACCTGCTTACTTTCCCCGTTTCGTATGGCTTAGCTCTGCAGGGACTGGCGCTTTCACGTCTCAGCACCAACTTGTTGCCGGGTGAGATTCAATTCGATCGGATGATTCGGGCGAAGAAGCCATGGTCCCTTGCGGCGGCGGCTTCATTATTGTTGGGTCTCGGAGTGCTTGCCGGCGGCTATGCGATCAAGAGCCACGCGCTTGGCCAGCCCCTGATGGAAACGGATGCTCAAAAAGCGGCAGCCCAAAACGACAAGATCGGCAAGGCGATAATCGAAGGCGATTCTGCGATTAAGCTCGCAGATCAGAAAGAGAATGAGGCAAAAAACAAACAGACGGAAGTTGACAAGACCACGAGCGACGTAAAGAGCATCGTCGCCGGCAAAGATGAAAGAATGAATTGGATTGAAGCGCACAAGTTCATTGGTCTCTGCGTGCCGCAGCCCAACGGCAGCAACATGCTCGACCCGAACCAAGATCGCTACTGGCGCAACCAAAGGGCGATTGCCGCATTGCAGCAGTTAATACAGCGGCGGCTGGGCCAGGGAAATGTCGTCGATATGCCAATGGACGACGAGGCGCTTCGCAATCTGGCCACAGTGGATATCGAGGCCGTGCATTGCATGTATGCTGCCGATTTGACTCAGTTCTTCGAAAAAGCCAAAGACATCACCAAGAACGAATTCAAGAACATGCTTGACGGAATTGACGTGTTTATGCGGCCTGCAAGCGGCAATACTCCGGCCAAGAAATACAGCGAGGATCCTCCTACCGGCGAAGGCTGGGTGTTTGAGCTTCGTGGGCATACCTATTTCTCACCGAACAACAACCGCACTCAGACCGAAGAATTCATCATCAATTCACTGGTCTACAACATCAACAAGTTTGGATTTCACGGCCTGCCGAAACCAGGTTCGACGGCAGCGAGCGAGCCGAAACCTGGAGACCCAGTGGATCCGATAGCTAACAAAGTGAGCCACGCCTTCTTGTATTTCTGCCGAGAGAACCGCGATCCGCAGCCGGGTGTGTTCACGCACATCGGCGGCACGAACTTGCCGAATCTGCTCGGGGGCGCAGGTGCACCCGGTGGGGGAGGTCGAGACAATCCTGGAGGGCCCGGCATGCCTGGGATGCCCGGTATGCCCGGCATGCCTGGGATGCCCGGTATGCCGGGCGGTGCCGGAGGCGGTTCATCGGATTCGCGTTCATCTTGGACTCCAATTGGTTTGCTTGGTGGAACTTCATCTGGGACCGGCGGCAGCGGGCCGGGTATGCCCGGCGGCGGCGGGCCTGGAATGCCTGGCATGCCCGGGATGCCTGGAATGCCTGGCATGCCCGGGATGCCTGGCGGCGGTGGACCGGGAATGCCTGGCGGCGGGGGACCTGGGGATGGCGGCGCTCCTGCTGCTTCAGCTTCAGCCAAGAAACGAGTTCGATATGAATTCGTGGTCTACTTCGTATGGAAAGAACCGGTTACTCCGGAAAACAAATAGTTGATGGCAGTCGGCTGCATTCGATTGAACTTGTGATTGTGGGAGACGGATTCATGAAATTCGACAAACAAGCACTGAAGAAGCACCACTTTTGGATATTGCTCGGCGTGTTTGCTTTATTCGCGTTCGTGCTTCTGATCATTATTCCAGTTGGCGTCGGCGGGTTGATCAGCGCCAAAGAAGAAGCCATCAATTCGATGGACACAAAACTCGGGTCCAAGAGCAATCCGAAATCGAATCATTACACTCGGGAACTGGACAAACAAAAAGATTTTCTGATCGGTCAACGCCAGGTGATTTGGAATGACATGTACGCTCGCCAAAAGAATCTCTTGGTGTGGCCTGGCGAATTGGCGCTTCCCTCTCGTTGGGGCAAGTTAGCGTTCGGAGATCCGATCGCCTTGCCGGAACGTACCAGTGCCTTCACGCAAGAAAGCGTCTATCAGCGCGAGTATCAAGAAATGGTTGCGTCGGTTCGCCCGACGGAATTCGCTCGAAATTGGGAAAGCGTCTTGATGCCGGTTCGTTGGAGCGGCACTTCGCAGGCCACGTCGGAGGAAGTTTGGCTTGCACTTGAGGATATCTGTGTCCGACGTGAGCTTTTGAACATTGTTAGTGAAACGAACGATGCGATCGCAAAATTCCACATCGTAAGCCCGTCGGCGAACGACCCGCTTCCAAAGACCGGAGCCGGTGAATTCGCTCAGCGTTTCCAGAGTCGGTGGTGGCTGTTGGACTTGGTGCTCGCCAAAAAGGATCGTGATTACGTCGTTCGCGGACGGCTAAAAAACATTAGCGGCCGTCGTCAAATCATCTACTCTTTGGACCTTAACTTATGGGTTCGCAGTCCCGACTCAGAACGAGCACGCCCGATCTCTTTATCGTTTCCAATTGACGCCCTGTCGGCTGATCAGCAAGTCGAAATGCGTGATACCAAGGTCGTCATCAACGATGAGCCTTTGGGTTTGTTCCAGCTTCGCCAGGTCTTGAGTCATCGAATTTCACCGGTCAAACGCGTCAATCAGATCGTGCTTGGGCGTAACGCCGGCCACCGGCTCGCTGATAAGCAACTAAAATCGGCGAAGTTCAGCGAACCAAAGGAAGGCGAAGCTGGTAGTCCTGACAAACCGTCAGGTCCCGGTATGCCCGGTATGCCAGGTATGCCCGGTATGCCAGGCATGCCTGGTGGCGAAGGTGGGACAGGCGGCAGTGGCGCCGGGAATGAGACGCCGAACAAGATTGCACGTGCTCGTTACATCGATGTGACGGATCAAGTTCGCCGTATGCCCGTTGCGATGCACCTGACTCTGGACAATGCGCACATCAGTGACGTGTTGGTCGCCTGCGCAAATTCCACCAAGAAGAATACGAACCTGCGATTTCAGATTACGCAATGGCATTTGCAGCGCAATTATTCGCAGCCAGCCAGTGCACCAGCCGATCCGACTGGTCCTGGCGAGGGCGAGGGTAAAGGCGGCGGTCGTGGTCCGAGCGGTCCTGGTATGCCAGGCGGCGGTGGCCCTGGCGGGCCTCCTGGTATGCCCGGCGGTGGCGGCCCTGGCGGACCTCCAGGAATGCCCGGTATGCCAGGTATGCCCGGTATGCCCGGTATGCCCGGCAGTCCTTCTTCCGGCTCCAGCGGTGAGCCGCAGGTCGTCAGTCTAGTGGATATTACTGTTTACGGTGTCGTCACGTTGTACGAACGTCCGCCAGAGCAGGCGCCGGGTAAGTCGGATTCTTCCGGACCGAGTGTCCCATCAATCGTCACCCCGCCCGGCGATCCGAAGAAGCCGTCCGACCCGATGCCTGGCGATCCGAAGAAGCCGTCCGACCCGATGCCCGGCGATCCGAAGAAGCCGTCCGACCCCATGCACGGCGATCCGAAGAAGCCGTCCGACCCGAAGAAGCCTACTGATGTTCCTGGGGACAAAGACAAGAAATAATAGTCAAAAGGCATTTGCTAATTGGTCCGAGAATTGTTGGTTGGAATCTGGTAGAAGTTTGATTGAGGAACCAAGTCATGGCCAAACCGAAAATTGACTTTAAGAAGATCATGCTGGAAAAAGGTGAAAAGATCGGAATCATCGCGTCCCTGGTCGTGATGGCATTGCTGGTCTTGTGGGGCGGGCTATCGGCCGCAACAAGCGCTGACTCCGACAGCAAGGCGAGTCAAATCGACAAGAAAGCGAAGGACATCAAGAACCGAGTCAACACCGGAGCAGGCGACCCTCCGCCATTGCAAGAATGGGTGAAAGGGAAAGTCAACTTCCCAGAACTGTATGCATCCGACCATCGCACGTATCCTCTCTTTACTGATGTTGTGGTGGACGACGCCAAGCGCATCATGCCACGAGTCCTGGGGCCAACCGAATTTCAAATAGCTTCCGTTTGGGCGCCAATTCTCACCTACGAGTTTCAAGGTGAGGGATCGGATCGAAAAATCGCGGTGGTAGTGAGTAAGGAAGTTGGGAAGAATGCTGGTTTCAACAAGAAGATTGGCGATCGCAACAAGTCCCGACCGAAAGGCGGCGGCCCAGGTATGCCCGGCGGTGGCGGCCCCGGCATGCCCGGAGGCGGTGGAGGTCCTGGAATGCCCGGCGGTGGCGGCCCCGGCGGCCCCGGCATGCCCGGAGACGGTGGAGGTCCTGGAATGCCCGGCGGATTTGGCGGCGGCAACTCCGGTCCAGGCGGCCTGCGATATGAGGAAGAGATTCAGTGGGTCGAGCTGAAGAAGATTGACAACCTAAACAACGTCAAGCCGGCGCATTTCATTCAGCCGGTGCGAATGGTCGTCGTTACCGCCGCGTTCCCATACCGCCAGCAAATGGAGGAATTTCAGAAGGCACTGCGGTATGGATCATTGCAGGAGCTTGCGTCCTCACAGGACATGCCGGCGTTTCGCGGATTTGTTCTCGAACGGCAAATCTGGTCTGCGGACGGAAACACCAAACTACAGGATTGGACGAACTTGGACTGGGAGGCGAATTACCGGCCGTTGTTCTCAAAGAAGATTCTTGAGAACGCTCCAGAAGATGCTGAGATTCGTGACAAGCCCGTAATTCCAAGTCGTGAACATCGCTTGTTCGTTCCGATGCCGGCGCTTGCTCGCGGCAAATACCCAAAGGTCGACTTGCAGTTGATTGCCGATGCGATCGACAAACTCAACAAGTCTGGCTCCAGTGGAGTCTACTCTCCATTCGGCAAAGGTAAGTTTGAAGATGACACGGATATTTTCGGCGACGGCTCAAGTACCAAAGACGGCAACACCAGCGGCAAGGACGATAAGCAAGACACGAACCAAAAATTCGAGGCGCTTGAAGCGTGCTTGTTGCGTTTCTTGGATGTGGATATTCGACCAGGCTACATGTACAAGTATCAGATCCGCATGAAAGTCGTGAATCCGAACTATGGCAAAGAAAAGCTCGTGGGTCGCCCCGACTATGCTAAAGATCCGATTTTGACCGCGAAAGACCCAGTTCCGGTGGTTTTCAGGCAAGATGGAAAAATGATTGACGGCATTGTGATCCCGCCCGAGTCGCACGTGTTTGCGCATTCAGAAAACAAATCATTCCCGCGACAGGACCAGGTGCGAATTCAAATGCACCGCTGGTTCGAGCGATTGCGGGCAGACAGGACCGCGATCAATTCGGAGTACGTAGTTGGTGATTGGGTTGTTGAAGACATCGAGGCGTATCGCGGACAGTATGTCGTCGGAACGAAGAATGTGAAGGTGCCGGTTTGGTCCGAAACCAAGAGCAAGTACTTGTTCAAGGACACCAAGACAACCAAAGGAACCGCTTCCAGAAAAGGTGAGTTTTCGGTGGACTTCTTGTCTGACTATCTGTTGGTCGACTTCGAAGGTGGGGATCGCGTCTCGCAGACGTGGCGAAATCGCCAAATCACGGATGATTCCGGTCTCGAAACCCTCATGATGCTGCCTGACGGCCGCTTACAGGTCCGTGTGAATAAAGCCGATGAGGTTGACTATGAACGACGATCACGGCTCTCTTCTTGGCAACAATGGCTTGAGGAGGTGCGGATCAGCACGGATCAGGGAGGCAGCGGCAAGCCAAACGATCCATTTGGCCCGCCAGGCGGCAAGAAGTAACTTCGATCATTGACAACTCAAGGCCTGCGGCAAACCATGCCGCAGGCCTTTTCGTTTGGCCACGCATTCCGAGTTCCAATAATCCGACTTGACTGAATGCCACTTGCCCAATTACAACCATGGCGTAGAATTTTCTAGTTGTACTTGGGGAAGGTGCCGCGGGAGGAAATGACCATGTGGGTCCCGCCTACTGATCATCCGCTTCGCCGGCTATTCTCAGGCCTGACCGAGCACACGTTCATCACGCAGCTTGGCGTTACCGACACGGATTTGATCGATTACATCTCGGTGATGCTCGCTCGCTTCATTCACGTGAGCGATATTCACTGCCTAAACGATGATACCGGAAAGCCGCTTGCTTCCGTTTCCGAAATGGCCGCAGAAGCCGCCAAACTTCCCGGCGACGGCCGCACGGCTCGAGAAATTCACCGTCAAATCGGCGACTTCACACTGTTTTGGACCGGCGTTTACCCTGAAGCGCTCGAAAAAGCCCGGCAATCGCATCGCCGCGACTGTTTTGTCGACTACTGTGCTACCGGCAAGCGTTCGTACTACTTGGCAAGCACGTACGAAACCGACGACCTCGCTGCCGAAGCGAGAGTGCTGCGAAAGCTCAGCGACGAATTCGAACTGTGCGCCTACGGGCTGAACCAGGTCCGCCGTGAGTGGCGTCAATACACCTGATCCAGCTTGCTGTTACTTCGGCGGGACAAGATCTGCAATATACAGTTGCGTTGACGGGTTGCCGTCGCGGCTTGACGTCCACATCACTTTCTTGCCGTCAGGGCTGAAGACCGGCAACACGTCCTGGCCAGGCGAGAACGTCAATCGCGTTTTCTTGCCGGTATCGACATTCATCCAAAACAGGTCGTAATTCGGCCGGACCATCGGATCGCCGTGATCTGCCGCCGTGTAGATGATGTGCTTCCCGTCCTTATTCCAATACGGCGCCCAGAAGACCCACTTGTCGTCATCCGTCAGCGCTCGCTCGCCGCTGCCATCGGCGTTAATTACATAGAGTTGCAGCCGGTCTTTTTCTTTGCGGTCGCTGCGGAAAATTACGCGATTGCCGTCAGGCGAAAAGAAGGGCCCGCCGTTGTAACAGTTTGGCGCATTGGTCAGCTTTCGGACGCCGGAACCGTCGGCACTCATGATGTACAGTTCAAGGTGCCCGCTGCGCTTCGAGCAGAAAACGATCTGTTTGCCGTCGGCGGAAAAACTGCCTTCCGCATCGTAACCGGTCGTTGTAGTCAGGCGCTTCAGTCCCGTGCCGTCGACGTTGGCCTCAAAAATATCCATGTATGGATCGAAATCCCACTGATACCTGCGGCGCTTTCCGGACTTGCGATCTTCTTCACGCTGGACATATTCAGCGGCCTGGTGCTTCTTGGCATCTGGATCGAGATGACTGCTGGCGTAAATGATCTTTGAGCCGTCCGGTGAAAAATACGGGCATGTCGTACGCCCTGACCCGGGCGAAACACGCCGATAATTGCCGGTCTCGAGATCCATCACGAATATCTGGTAGAACGGATTGCCTGTGTCTTTCTCTTCCGCCTGAAAAATTACCTTACGGCCGTCCGGCGAAAAATAACCTTCTCCCGCCCGCACAAAGTCTCGCGTGATCGGCCGAATGTTCTGGAAGTAGGCCGACTCCTGTTTTTTCCAATCGGCCGCCGGTTCCGCACACATCACCAGACCGCTAAGCAGCAAAAGCATGATGTTCCCCGTGAAAGTTCTTGCATCCGCCGAATCCGCGATCATTATAGACGGTCGGACCGCAGGACTCATTCGTATTCTATTATGAGGATGCCATGACGACGATTTTGGGCGACATTCTGCCGGCGTTTTTGAAGCCTTATGCGACTTATCTCTACCTTGGCGTGGCCGTCGTGGTGCTTGCGGTCGTCGGCTTCATCGCTTTCAAGATACTGACGAAGAAGAAGCCGGTTGATCCCGACGCCGGCTTGGACGAGAACCTCGCCGAGTATCCGCCGGCGCCGAAAGCAGGCACGCATCGGCTGCAGTTCGAGGGCCGCCCGGTTCGCATTCGTCTCGTCGTATTGGCGCCGACCGGCCGAGCGACGCAAATCACGACGGACATGGCGGAAGGGCTTTTGGAAACGATTCTGTCTGGCCTCGGCTCGACCGTTCAACTCGATCGACCTCGAATCAAAGTCTGGCCGCCGCAACTGAGCCTCGACGGGTTTGCCCCGACGTTTCACCGCCATGTTCAAACGCCGGAACCCGCGGGCAAGCCCTCGCGATTCACGCTCGTAGCCGGCCCGGCGAAAGCGGGCGCCAAGCAGGTGCTTTTGGGTCTGGCACTCGAAACCAAAGAGCCCTCCACGCGCGGCCTTGTGCGTATGTCGCCGACGCAATGGCCCGAGACGCTGCGGGTGCAGGTTGTGGAGTGATGGTGGACGCAAGCGCGAGTGCGTCAATGAGCAAATGCTTCGGTCACTTGCCCAGTATTTGCTTGAAACCATCGTTAGTGATCTGGACCGCTATTTGTATTCCCGAAAGGACTGTGCCAGTGACTCAAAGTTATTGGGGCGATATCGATTGAAGCAGGCCTCATCGACGTAGACGAAATCGTACCTGACGCTTGTCTGCGCCGCATTGATGTCAAAGCACCATTGCTTCAATCGTGCCATTTTCTGAGCGATATCCGTGTCGTCGAGTCCCTTGGTTTCGACAATCCATACTTCTTTCTCATTGACCTTCACCAGAAAGTCCGGCGTGTACGTGCTGATTTCTCCGTTTGCCTTGACATAATCCAGCTTGAAGCCGACGGCGAAGTAGTTCTTGGCAAATGAAATTATGTCCGGGCAACGATCCAAGAACGCGGCGAACTCCAACTCAAGCCCGCTATCGCCGATGATTCGATTGAACACACTTTGCTTGGGGACCAAGAATCCCTGCTCCTTGGCGACAAACGGGCGAACGTCGCGCCGCAACTTGATCCAATCGCGGATTTCTGCGTTGCCCTTGTCCTGCACCGTCAGGCTGTTGATCGCCTTCTTGAATCCTTCGATAATCGTCTTGATCGCCGCCACTTCCGAAAGGTTTCGCAGCGTGTTCGCGTCGTCCAAATCCACCGTTTGACCGAATAACTGATCGCGGACAAACGCCTTGACCTTCGGGTACAACACGTCATATCCGCTCACCAGCCGTAGGTCCTTCATGATTGTCTGCGCGAAAAATCCGATCACGCTGCTGGCGTCGGCGACATCGGCGCTGTCCAGCACGGTCGTGTGCGCGATTTCGCCCGTCGTCACATATTTGAATACGATCTCGCGTATTTCCTTGTCGCTGAATTGCAGGTACAGCTGTTTCTGATGCTCGACCTTGGCGGGGTCGATCAGGTCCAGGTTCTTGTACTTGCGGTACGTTCGCGGCGTGAGTACCGGGATTTCAATGTCGAGTTTGTCCAGGTCCTTCTGCGGATTCTCCACGTCAATTTCCACGATCACCGGCGCCTTCGCGCCCGTCCCTTCGCCCATCGCTTTGCGTTCGAATGCCACTCCTTCCGATTTGATGGACTCCACGAAATCCATGAAGGCATCGGTGCCAACGACGCTGACGTATTCCGGTACGCTGCCGAAATACATTTTTCTCAAGCCTCGGCCAAGAGTCTGTTCCGGCAGGATGTTGCTTTTCGCCGCATACGGCCGCAGTCCGACAATGGTCGTCACGTTGCGGACGTCCCATCCCTCCTTGAGCATCATCACCGATACGATGGCCTTGTACGGGTTGTCGAAGGCGTCGATCTCGTTGGCTTGCTTACGCAGTTCTTCGAGTTCTTCCTTGCTCTTGCCGCTTACCGCTTCCGAAATGTCGCCGTTGTTTTTGGTGTGAATGACCAGGACCGCGCCCTTCAGGTCCGGGTACGTGCCTTCCAGAAATGCGGCCACGTCGTCGCAGTTCTTGGTGTCGTCCGTCATCACAAACAAGATTGCCTTTTTGTTCGTTTTCTCGTGTTGCTCGTACGCCTTCCGCCATTCAACGACACCCAGATGCAAATAGTCGGCGTACTTCTCCGTGTACTTGGCGCTCTGCCTTTCCTGCAGCTTGGCCCGGCTCGCTTGATCCGGCAGCACGGGGTGCTTGACCACGTTCTGCGAAATCGCCTCAACCAACGGATAGTCCGAGACCGTTTGCACAAAGATCGCGCCGTTGTTGTGCCGGGGCGTCGCCGTCACGTCCACCTGCAGCGACAGCGCCGACTCCTTTTGCAATAGCCGGTTGTGAATATCCTGAATCGACTTGAACCACGCCATTTTCGGATCGTGTATGTGGTGCGCTTCGTCGTTGAAAACCGCCAACTCCTTGATGTCGCGCACGATCATGCCGAGGTCCACCTTGCTGTCGGTCGTCGCCCCGGTCGGACGCGGACCGAGAAAATAGTCCATGGTATTCTCGTCGTCAGCCGACGGAATCGACTCGTTTCCGGCATACACCCGATGAATGTTGGTCAAGAAAATGTTGCCGGTTCTGCGCACCACGCGCACGTCGTCCTGCAAATGCACCGTCAACTGAAAGTCGTCGCGCCAGTTCCGGCCGTCGTAGCCGTTGTCGGGCAGCACCGGGTCGGCGAAGAAGATGCGCAACCCGTCGAAGTCCCTGCGAATCCGGTCGAGAACGATGATGTTTGGTGCAATCACGAGGAAATTTCGCGCGAGTTTCGAATCCGGCTCGTACAACTTGTGGAAGAAACTCCATGCCAGCGCCAGGCTGAGAACTTTAGTTTTGCCCGCTCCCGTCGCCATCTTGACGACGAAGCGCCGCCATGACTCGTCGAACATTCCTGTTGAAACCGCTCCCGAACTGTCGAATCGCATCAAGTCGTATTTGTCCTTCACGCCCACGACATCGTAGAGGTAGATGATCGTTTCGAGTGCCTCGCGTTGAGCGAAGAAATAGCGAAACTCCTGCATCAGCGCGCCGGTGGCATACATCGACTGCGTCAAATGTGCTTCCAAGAACCACCATTGCAATAAGCTCTTGCTGGTGTCCGTCGCCCCATCGTATCCGCGATCCCGCCACTTCTTCACCTCTTTGCGAAGCGTGGGCACCAACGGCGGCAGCAACTGATCGAACCGCTTCTCGCGAAGCGACTCGTCGGCCGGAAACCAGCGAATGCTCGGATTGAGGATCGCATGCGGATCGTCGGGAAAGCTGGGGTGGAGGGCCATAAGAATTCTCCGTTTACCCGTCGGTTAGCCGCGACGCTTCGGTTAGCCGCGCGATGGTTAGCCGCGACGCGAGTCTTCGAAGCGGAGCGCGACGGCTGCCCATCTCTCGCGCTGCGCAAAGCCTTCGCGTCGCGGCTAACCATCGCGCGGCTAACCCAGGTACGGGACCACGAACGGCCACCGTTGCCGCGGACGGCCTTCCTTGCTCGGGTTATCGTCGACGTACTCGATCGCGCGCGGCACGTCATCGGAATCGAGATATACTTTCCACTCGCCTCGGGCGAAACACTTCGGCGGGCGGCCCTTATGGTCTCTCTCGCCGCCAAAAGGATGGAGGCCAAGGGCCCTCAGGCTGTCCGTCGCATCGCCCTTCAGCTGAATCGTAAGTTGCTCGACGCTGATCCGCCCCGGACCGACCACCAAGTGCACGTGATCGGGCATGATGGCGCACGCCCACGCCTGTCGCGCGGAGCGTTCAAAGTAGCCCGCGAATCCGGCTGCGACCGCGCGAACCTGCTGGTCCGTGAATTCGACCGCGGGCCGTTTCAATGCCGTTTTGGCCGCAAGACGCACGGCACGATCGTGCGGCACATGCGCGACCGAACGCCGCTCAGTCGTCTTGGTCGCCGGCCCGTAGCGAAACAACTCCCACGAACCGACGAAATTGGACCACGACCCGCGCGGATCGTTCGGCAGCCAGAACCCGTACATGCCGAAGATGATGTGATAACCAACGATCATGTAGTTCACCTCGCGCTCCGCTCCGAAGACTCCGCGTCGCAGCTAACCTAGCGCTTCAATGACACGTCCACGATGGTCATCGTGTCGTTGCCGAAGATGTCCACGACCTTCACCGCGATCTTCACGCGCTTCTTGTCCGTCTCCTGATAGGCGCTCGTCAATTCCAGGCTCCGGTCCTTCTTGGTGCGGAAGCTTTGCCATTCGTTCTCGAAGATGTAATCGCCGGTCCACTTCTCGACGACTTCACCGGTCGCCTCGTCTTTCACGCGAATGATCTCGCGCTTGCTCTCGAAATCGAAATCGACGGCCCAATAGTCGATCCAGTCGGTCCAGGTCTTCGTCAGTTTGTCCTTCGTTACGATGCCTTTGGAGTCCTTCTTGACCTTCACGATCTGGCCCTTTTCGACCACGATCTTGCTGCCCTTTTCCTTGATCGACTCGATGGCCGACTTCGTGCTGTCTTGCGAATAGTACACCGAGAAATCGGTCAACTGCACCGCCACCGATTTGTTTTTGACCAACGGCTTCACCTCAATCGCGGCGACGTCGTGGAACACCACCTGGTCCTTCTCCACGGCCCGCTTGTCGAACACTTCAGCCGGAATGTACTTCGGCGCGATGTCGATCCCCTTCGACTTTGCCTCGTCGAGCACGTTGGGGAACAGGCCCATCTCGTATTCGAAGCCCAAGAGATCGACTTTGGTAATGCGTTTCTGCCGGCATTCGAGGATGACTTCCTCGACGAACAGCCGCGTCACCGGCAGGTTGACGGGGCCGACGACGACCATGCGGCCCGCCTTCTTGCCGTGGAAGACGCGCAGGTTTTCGACCTTCTCCGCCTTGTACGCCTTGAGGATCAGATCGACGAACGCGGCATCCTTGGCGGCGGCGATGGCGCGCTGGGTCTCCTCGCGCAACCCCTCGCCGGCGACGCGCATGTCCATGAACGCCTGGCGTTCGTA
>Ga0233425_10000292_pt1 | contig 131639 bp, 111 predicted proteins | sample Watercolumn_Towu_2_FD_181712 | JGI IMG/M metagenome (GOLD analysis project Ga0233425, IMG submission 181712) | Freshwater microbial communities from Lake Towuti, South Sulawesi, Indonesia - Watercolumn_Towuti2014_140_MG | ecosystem: Environmental > Aquatic > Freshwater > Lake | place...
CGCCAGTTGCCCACATATCCACAGCCGCTACTACGACAACAGCGGCGCCCAGGCCAGACGGAGTAGCGCCAGGGGGCGCCCAATCTCACGAAAGGAGCAGCCGTCCAGTAACATTATCTCTTGAGAGAACTATTGCCTGCCCGGTAACATTATCATTTGACTTGACACGGACCTTTGCGAGGTGAATTGCCATGGAATCGAAAAAGCTCCTGGATCAGGTGCGCGACGCCATCCGCGTCAAGCACTATTCACTATTCCATCCGCACCGAGGAAGCCTACGTGCAGTGGATCAGACGCTTCATCCTGTTCCACGACAAGCGCCACCCCAGCGAGATGGGCGCCGCCGAGGTGCGGGCCTTCCTCACCCACCTGGCCGTGGCTGAGAACGTCGCCGCCGCTACGCAGAACCAGGCCCTCGCCGCACTGCTGTTCTTATATCGCGACGTGCTCCACCAGGAACTGGACGCGACCATTGACTCGGTGCGCGCCCGTGAATCCCCACACCTGCCGACCGTCCGCACCAAGGCAGAAACGAAGCAGGTCATCGCCCGCCTGACGGGAACCCACCAATTGATGGCCAGGCTCCTCTACGGCAGCGGCCTGCGCCTGCTCGAATGTCTGCGCCTGCGCGTCCAGGACCTGGACTTCGAGCGCCGCGCCATCATCGTGCGTGACACGAAAGGAAACCAGGATCGCATCACGGTATGGCCGGACTCTCTGATCGAGCCGCTTCAGGAGCACCTGCGCCGCGTCAAGCGCCTGCACGAAGCCGATCTCGCCAAGGGCAACGGCAACGTCTACCTGCCGGACGCACTGGAGCGCAAGCTCCCCAATGCCAGCCGCGAATGGCTCTGGCAATACGTCTTCCCCGCCGACCGCCTTTCCGTGGCCCCCCGCTCCGGCAACGTGCGCCGCCATCACGCCGACGAAAGCGGCCTGCAAAAGGCGATCCGCCAGGCCGCCAAAGCGACCGGCATCACCAAGCGCGTCAGCCCCCACACCTTCCGCCATTGCTTCGCCACCCACCTCCTGGAAAACCACTACGACATCCGCACGGTGCAAGAGTTGCTCGGGCATAAAGACGTGAAGACCACGATGATCTACACCTGCATCCTGAGCGCAGTCGAAGGACACGTCCTCCAGCGCGGCGGCCTCGCCGTCCGCAGCCCGCTGGATTGATAACCTATCCCTCCGACGCCTACCTCCTTTCCGGCAAAAGCCTCGCCGATCTGCCGATCTGCCGATTTGCCATTTGCCGATTTGCCATTTGCTATTTGCCATTTGCCAATTCGCCGCCTTCGCGCATCACCCGGGCGGTGGGTCGGCCGGCGGCGTGTGCGCGTGGTAATGCCCGGCCTGGTGCATCCGGTTGTGCAGCGCCCGGTGCGCGCCCACCAGCGCCAGCCGCATCCGCTTGTACGTCCGGTCGTCGGCGCGCGTGCCGACGGTGTCGAGGTAGGCCAACGCCCCCTCGATCTGTTCCAGGATGGTGACCGCGTCGGCCGCGGCGAGCAGGGGCGCGCCGGCCACGTCCACCAGCACCGGCGACGAGTGCGCGGCGATCATCTCCGGCTTGTCGGCGTATCCGCCGCGCACGAGGAGCGCCAGCCACGCGCTGCGGGGCACAGGGACGCGCCACGCGCCCGCGGCCTGCCACCGATCCACCGCCACGCTCTCCCGGATTTCGCCGTTGACGATCAACTCGACGCGCGACATCGGCACGGTGACGCTGGCCGCCTGCCACGTAACATCCACCGCGCCGCCATTGGCCGCCATGCCGATGCGGCTGCCCATCGGCTTGCCGTCCACCGCGAAGTCGAGCAGCGGGCCGTAGGTGACGAAGGTCTCGGCCCGACGCACGGCCGTCAGCCAGTTGTCATAAGTAAAGGGTGTATCCTGGGGAATCCGCGCGTAGGTGCGCACCGTGCCCACCGCGGTGCTCGCCGACATCTTGTCGGTGCCGCCGACGGCCGCCACGAGATAGCCGCAGTTGAGGTAGCGATACCAGTCGGCCAGCGAGTAGGGGTCAATGCCGCTGTAGAGGTCGCCCCAAGAGGTCATTTCCAGCGCATCAATGTCGCCGTGGACGATGCTGGCCGCGTGCTCGGCGCGTGGGTTGGGGAAGTGGGGCAGGACGACCAGCCCGCCCTGCGCCCGGCACTGCCGCGCCCATTCGGTCAGCAGCACGTCAATGCCATCCCCCAGCGCGGATTCGTCCGGGCCGCCGGTGGTCATCGGCGTGATCATCCGGCCGCGATAGCCCAGCAGCGAGATGTGGCCGAGCACGTGCTGGCGGTTCTCGGTGCCCACGCGCACCAGGTACTCGCCGTCGCCGCCCGTCTCGCGCGCTCCCCAGGTGTTGCGGCCGTCGAAATCGCCCACATTGGTCATCAGCTCGCCCCACTGGCTGGCGAGCAAGTTGACGACGTTCACCCCCTCCCCCGCGCCTTCCAGGAGCGCGGTCATCGGCGAGAGGAAGTGGACGTGCGTGTCGGCCGTCACCCAGCCCGCCTCGCGCCAGCGCAGCACCTTCTCTAGCTCGATCACCACCTCGCGCGTCTCCGGCGTGATCTCGACGACGGTGCGCACGGGGCGGATCTCGAACCCCTTGCTGACCTCGATATAGACCTTGCCCAGCGGCAGGCGGATGACCGTCTCGCCGTCAATATAGGTGCAGGCGTGGATGCCCCGATGCAGGAAGTCGGCGCTATAATCCTCGAACCAGGCGGGGTTGAGGATGCGATGGCGATCCTCCGGCGCCAGGTATTCGCCGGCTGCGCCGTGGACGTGCAGCTTCACCGGCGGCGCCGCGCCGCCTCCCTTCGGCGCGACGCGCAACGTCACGCGCTGCGTGGCCGCCGCGACCGGCTCAACCTTGACCTCATCCCCAACCTTGACCTCATCCCCAACCTTAGCCTCACCCTCAACCTCCCGCACCGATACGACCGCGCCGCCCGCCAGATGGAAGCACGCGTCGGGGTGCGCCGTGTACTCGACCGCTACCTGCGTCGCCGAAACTTCCGGGACCTGGTTGTTGTACGATCCCGCCCAACCCTCGTTCGGATAAACCAGCCGCGGGATCGCGGAGATCACCTGGCCCAGGTCGAGCTGGATCTGCGCCAGCAGGCCGTTCTCATCGAGATCGGGTTGGAAGGCCTCGCCCGCGGGCAGAGTCACGACCGCCTTCCGCCGCGTCTGCCAGCGCAGGGGCAGGGCCGACGCCTCGCCGGCCGTCAGCCCCGCGAGGAGGATCAGCCCGGCGCGGGGGATGAGGCGCAGGCCGGCGATCTCCTTGTCCGGCGCGGGGTTCTGCCACGCCCACAGCCAGTTCAGCCAGGCGCCGCCGTCGGTCGCGGTGGCGCGCGTCTGGCCGCGGCCCCAGTTCGGCCCCAACTGCTCGTGCGGCGGCCGGAGCGGCTGCGGCTTGCGGTGCGGCACCGCCTCGAAACAGTTCTCGCCCCAGCGCCGGGTGAACATGCCGATCTGATGCCGGCGGCGGATCGGCAGGGTCGCCTCGGTCCCGTCCGCATAGACCACGACGTATTCGGCGGCCAGCTCGCCGAGCTGCCCCTGCCCGCGCATCGGCGAGATAAAGCCGCCCGGCCCCGGCTCGACCGGCCGGATGTCGGACGTGTGCATGAAGACCAGCCAGCCCGCCTGGAACGGCGCGACCGGGAGGGCGAGCGGCTGACACCTGCACTGCCCCTGCGGTTTCGTACAGGTGCAAGTGTCGGCCAGCACGATGGGGCGCTCCACCGCAAAAGGCAGGCCCCACGCGACGCACTCGCCCCAGGGCATGTGCTCCAGCGCCGCAGCCATCGCCGCGGAGAGGCCGGCCGTCGGCAGATCGGCCGGCGCGACCCCGTTGGGGAGGGGGATCGGCCGGAAGCGCGTCGTCGCCGGGCTGTCCTGGATGTTCAACACGGTTGGGGATGTCATGTTCGCCTCCTGATCAGACAGGATTTACAGGATGAACAGAATAGCCGAGTCGAGATCATCCTGTAAATCCTGTCAATCCTGTCAAATTCGTGCCTTGACCTTCATGCGGCAAGCATTTCACACAGCCACGGGATCGCCTGCTCGCCGCACCAGCGATGTTCGCCCGCGAAGATGTGCTGGACGAGCCGGTCGGCTGCGCCGTACAATTCATACGCCTGGCGGGTGATGGCGACCTGCTCGCTCGTGTTGGCGATCCCGCGCTCGCCGTTCAGCCCGTCCGCGTCGCCGGTCTCGACAAAGAACGGTCGCGGCGCGATCAGCGCGGCGATGTCGCCCATGTCGGCCAGCTTCCAGAGGCCGGGGATGTAGTTACACGAGCAATTGCCGTTCAGCTTGAGCAGCGCGTCCTTGTAGCCGTAGAAGTAGCCGCTGTCCACCGCGCACTTCACGCGTTCATCGAGCGCGGCCAGCCACAGCGTTTGCAGCCCGCCGCCCGACAGCCCCGCGCTGCCGATCCGATCGGCGTCGCACTCCGGCCGCGTGGCGATGTAGTCAATCAGCCGCATCAAATCCCACGTCCACATCCCGGTGACGGTCTGGCCGAGCGGGATCGCCATGTGATTGAGCAGCGCGCAACTGCCGCCGAGCATCTGCGCCGCGCCCTGGTTCGCCAGCTCGCGACGCTCGCCGAAGCCGCGCGCGTCCGGGCAGAAGACGACGAAGCCGCGGCGCACCAACTGCACGCCGTAGTCGTAGTTGTGCTGCGCGATGGTCGCGGCGACCTCCGGGATATCGCGGCGGCCCGCGGGCGAGTATTTGCCCGCGCTGCCGTGGCCGTGCGGCGCCAGCATGGCCGGCCGGCGCTCGCCAGGTTGGATGCCATCGGGCACGAGGACGTAGACCGGCATGATGACGCCCGGCTCGGTCTGCAGCGCGACCCGCTCGCGCACATAGCCGTCCAGCGCGACCCGCTCGGTGATCTTCGGCTCGAGCGGCGCCGGCCGCATCGTATCCAGGCCGAGGGTGCGGCGGAGCTGGGCGCGCAGCTCGATCTGCCAGGCTTGCAGCTCGGCCAGGTTTCGCGCCCGCAGCGCCATCTGCCGGCCCACCGTGTCGAAACGGTGGAGCATGGTGTCCAGGGCGGTGAAGAAGGTAGGTGTGGTGTCCATGTTTACCTCGGATGGTGAGTTTGTGAGCGTGCCTTTGCGTTGAGTGGTGTCCTGAAAGTCGTCACGTGCCAGGCGCTTGCGAAACGCCTGGCACGTATACTGCGCACGAACATACACTGCGTTTCTTCGAGTACCGCAACCTTGGCTATGTCACCCTGAGCGGGTTTGTCCCGTGAAATTCGTTGCGGCGAACATTTAGCGAAGGGTCTCGTCCTGGCCAGCAGATTCTTCGCTGGTCTGACGCCGCAACGAGAGGCTCGGGGCCAACCCGCTCACGCGAAGCGTGACAGTTATTCCCGATATCTCTATTCCAACCCCGCTCGCCGGCAAATCGCATTGTACGCCCAGTCGTCCCACTCCGCCTCGACGCCGATCCCGCGCAGGTCGCCGTAGTTCTTGCAGATCAGCCCGCCCGCGAACAGATCAACCATCCGGTTGGCGCCGGCCTCGATCGTGGCGCGGTCGCCGGTCGGCAGGATCTTCTGGATGTCCACCGGGCTCCAAAGCGCGGCCTTACGTTCGCGCAGCAAGGCCGCGAGCTGCGGCATATCGTAGAGCGCGGGCTGGTCGAACTGGAAGACGTCCACGCCGACATCCAACAGGTCGGGCACGATGGCCCAATTCTGACCGCAGGAATGTTCGAGCACCTTCATACCGTAGTCGTGTGCGATGCTCAATAGCCGGGCGTACATCTCCTTGAAGTAGAAGCGGAACATCTTCGGACTGAAAAGCAGGCCGGTCTGCGTGCCCATGTCCTCGCCGATCATAATGCCATCCGCGCCGGCCTTGCCCGCCAGGTGGATCTTCTGCTCGTAGACGCTCGCCACCATGTCGTGCATCCGCCGGACTTCCTCCGGGTAGAGCGCCAGGTCGGCGAAGTAGACCTCCATCTTGCGCAGATAGCGCGCGTTGTCGAAGATCCAGCCGCCGATGTGCGCCAGCTTGAACTTGTCGGTCGGCTGAGCGAATAGTTCGTTCATGCGCGCCGCACAGTCGGGGTGGCTGTAGTCGGGCAGCCTATCGGCCAGGTCATCGAGCTGGCGCCAATCCGCGATGGCGGGCTTGAAGATCTCCCCTTTGACGCTGCCATCCTTCATGCGTACCCAGAGATTGCCCCACTCGTCGTCGTAGTATTCCAACTTGCCCTCGACCCAGCGCTTTTGTTGATAGCCGTGCGGCGCCAGGCCGCAGCCGAGCATATCGTTGCGGCGGCCCCGGTCGAAAGTCATACCGCAGCGCGGCGGGTTCTCGTGGGCGATGTTAGCGAGGATGATTTCTCTGGAGTTCATGCTGTCTCCCTCCTGTGGGATACCATACATTCTAACGCGGGCGCGGGAAATCCCAAAACCGCCGCGCCTCGATTCGCCTGATTTGACCGGGTGTGGTATGATGGCTGCGCCATTGACCTCCGTAAGGGCAATGAGCTGGACAACTCACGGACAACCCGTCGCTTGGATCGCAGCAGCGACCGAGACGGCAGCATAACGGCGCGATACGCTCGTCGGGTCACACAGATCGGACGCAGCGGAATGCCCATGTATTGCACGCCTCTCGATCCATCGAGGGGCGTTATTTTTCGGAGGCTTCTATGTCACGCAAGAAGACCACCATCTTGACGCTGCAAGAGAAGAAGGCGCGCGGCGAGCCGATCACGATGGTCACCGCGTACGATTATCCCAGCGCGCTGGCGGCCGACCGCGCCGGCCTGGACAGCATCCTGGTGGGCGACTCGCTCGGCATGGTCGTCCTGGGCTACGATTCGACCGTCCCGGTGACGATGGATGAGATGCTCCACCATTGCAAGGCGGTGCGCCGCGGGGCGCAGGCCGCGTTCCTGATCGGCGACCTGCCCTTCATGTCGTATCAGGCCGACCGGGCCGAGGCGGTGCGCAACGCGGGTCGCTTCCTGAAGGAAGGCGGCATGGATGCCGTGAAGCTGGAGGGCGGCCGGGCGATGGCGGACACAGTGGCCGCGATCTCTGACGCCGGCATCACGGTGCTTGGGCACATCGGCCTGACGCCCCAATCCGCGGCCAGGCTGGGCGGCTATCGCGTCCAGGGCAAGACCGCGGCCGATGCGCAACGGCTGCTGGAGGATGCCCTGGCGCTGGAAGCGGCCGGCGCCGCGATGATCGTCCTGGAGATGACGCCCGACCGGGTCGCGGAGACGATTTCGCGGCGGCTGCGCATCCCCACCATCGGCATCGGCGCGGGCGCGGGCTGTGACGGGCAAGTGTTGGTGCTGCACGATCTGCTCGGCCTCTTCGACCGCTTCACCCCACGCTTCGCCCGCCGCTATACCGAGTTGTTCGCCGAGATGGAGCGCGCGCTCGCTGCCTACCGTGCGGATGTGGTCGCGCACCTGTTTCCGGCTGCCGAGCACGCCTTCCCGATGGATGATGCGGCGTGGGAGGAGTGGGGGGTGGGAAAACAAGGTGACAAGGCGACGGGGTGACAAGGTCTTGCCTTGTCTATCCGTCTCCCATTTCCTGCGCTGGAGGGTACTCATGCGCATCGCGATCCTGGGTACGGGCGCGTTGGGATGCGTGTTTGCGGCGCGGCTGGCCGCGGTCGCTGAGGTCTGGATGCTGGGCGGCTGGGCTGAGGGGGTGGCGGCGGTGCAGAGCCGGGGCGTGACCGTGCACGAGCCGGGCGGCGGGGCGACGCGGGCGCACGTGCCGGCGCGGAGCGATCCGGCCGAGGCGCCGCCCGCCGACTTCGCCCTGGTGCTGGTCAAGAGCTACCAGACTCCGCGCGCCGCGGCCTGGACCGCGCAGATCCTGGCGCCGGATGGCCTGGCGGTGACGCTGCAAAACGGCCTGGACAACGGCTCGAAGCTGGCGGCAGCGATCGGCGCAGAACGCGTGGCCCTCGGCGTCACCTACACCGGGGCGACGCTGCTTGGGCCGGGCGAAGCGCGGCTGGCCGCCATCCAACCGACGGTCATCGGCGCGGCGCGCGGGGTCGAGCGGCTGGCGGCGCTGCTCAATGCCGGCGGGTTGGCCGCGTCCATCACCGACGCGATCGCCGGCCGGCTCTGGGGCAAGGCGGTGGCGAACGCCGCGATCAACCCGCTGACCGCGCTGTGGCGTGTGCCGAACGGCGAGCTGCTGGCTTCGGCGGAGCGTCGCGGCCTGCTGGCGGCCCTGGCGCGCGAGGCCGCGGCGGTGGCCCAGGCGGCTGAAATCACTTTGCCGTTCGATGATCCCGTGGCGTATGTAGAAAGCGTCTGTCGGGCGACCGCGGCGAACCGCTCATCCATGCTCCAGGACGTGTCCGCCGGCCGGCCGACCGAGATTGACAGCATCAACGGCATCCTGATCGCCGAAGGCGCCCGCCTGGGCGTGCCGACGCCGGTCAATGAGGCCGTGTGGCGGTTGGTGCGCGGGTTGGCCGGGTGACACGGTGACAGGGCGATAGAGAACTATGCGCGTGCGCTGTTCTCCACGCACTATGCACTACGCTGCACGTTTCATACGGTCAGGAGTCTATCTATGCACGTTGTAGAGACGATCGCTGAGGTTCGCCGCATCCGGCGGGCGGCGGGGGGCGCATGGGGACTGGTACCGACGATGGGCTTTCTGCACGCCGGCCACATCTCGCTGGCCCGCCACGCCCGCGCGGAGAATGATTTCGTGGGCGCTTCGATCTTCGTGAACCCGACGCAGTTTGCGCCGGCCGAAGACCTGGCGGCCTATCCGCGCGACCTGCCGCGCGACCTGCGCCTGTTGGAGGAGGCCGGCGTGGATCTGGTGTGGGCGCCGCCGGTGGCGGAGGTGTATCCCCGCGGCTTCCAGACCTACGTGACGGTCGAGGAGGTCACGCGGCCGCTGGAGGGGGCGGCCCGACCCGGCCACTTCCGGGGTGTGGCGACCGTCGTCGCCAAGCTGTTCAACATCTTTCAGCCCGATCGAGCCTACTTCGGCCAGAAGGACGCGCAGCAAGTCGTCGTCATCAAGCAGATGGCCCGCGACCTGGACTTCCCGCTAGAGATCGTGGTGTGCCCCACCGTGCGCGAGGCGGATGGTCTGGCGATGTCATCGCGCAATGTCTATCTGACGCCGGAGCAGCGCGCGGCCGCGCCGGCGCTTTATCGCGCGCTGTGCGCCGCGCGTGACGCCTGGCAAGCCGGCGAGCACGACGGCGAGCGGCTGCGCCAGGTCATGGCCGGCGTGCTCGCCGTCGAGCCATTGGCATGCGTGGACTACGTCAGCGCGGCCGACCCGATCACGCTGGCCGAACTGGGCGACGCCAGTCAGGGCGTCTTGCTCTCGATGGCCGTGCGCATCGGCCGCGCCCGGCTGATTGACAACTTGCTCTTGGGGTAACGGGGAGAGGGTATCATGTTTTTGGCGATTGATATCGGTAACACGAACATCACGCTGGGCGTCTATCAGGGCGAGCGACTCCATGCTACCTGGCGCGTGGCGACGGTGCACGACCGGATGCCGGACGAGTACGGCATCCTGCTGCGCCAACTGCTGGCGCACAAGGGGGTCGCGGCGGCCGCGGTCGCCGGCGTGGCGCTGGCGAGCGTCGTGCCCGCGCTGACCGGCGTCTTCCGCGAGGTGTGCCGGGATTACCTGGGGCAGGAGCCGCTGGTGGTGGATGCCGGAGTGAAGACCGGCGTGCGCATCCGCTACGAGAACCCGCGCGAGGTCGGCGCGGATCGCGTGGTGGACTGCGCGGCGGTGAAGGTCAAGTACGGCGGCCCGGCCTGCGTGGTGGATTTCGGCACCGCCACAACCTTCGACGCGATCACCGCGGAGGGGGACTATCTGGGCGGGGCCATCGCGCCCGGCATCGGCATCGCGGCCGAGGCGCTCTTTGCGCGGGCCGCCAAGCTCTACCGCGTGGAGATCGCGCCGCCGGCCCGCGCCATCGGCACGAACACTGCCGCAGCGTTGCAAGCCGGCATCTTCTTCGGCTATGTCGGGCTGGTCGAGGGGCTGGTGGCGCGCTTTCGCCGCGAGCTGGGGGAGGCCATGACCGTGATCGCGACCGGCGGGCTGGCCGAAAAGGTCGCCCGCGAGACGCCGGTCATCCAGCACGTGGACCCCTGGTTGACGCTGGATGGGCTGCGGATCATCTTTGAGATGAACGCGCCGGCCACCTAAACCACGCCCAGCCGATCCAGCGCGGCGAGGATCTCCTCTTGCCGGATCGGTTTGGGCAGGAACAGGGAGGCGCCCAACGCCTGGGCCAGGTCCGGGTTGTTGATGACCGAGCAAATGATGACCGGGATCTCGGCGGTCTGCCGGTTGGCGCGCAGCCGTTGAAGGACATCCCAGCCGTGCATCACCGGCATCATAATATCGAGCACGATGGCGGCCGGTCGCAGCTCTTGCGCCAGGCGCAGCCCCTCTTCGCCGCTGGTCGCGCTGACCACCCGACACGTCTGGTCGGTCAGGTAGCGTTGCAGCAGGCTGACCAGCCCCTCGTTGTCGTCAATCACCAGCACCAGCGGCCCACAGGCGGCCATCTGGATGGTGACGTGGTGGGTCCCATCCGGCCGGTCGCGCTCGATCAATGTCCAGCGCAGCCGTTCGGCCAGTTCTGAAACCACGCGATCCACAATCGAGGTTTGATCGGCACCAGGATCTGTGCAATAGCGCAGCGCCACCGATACCCGTTCATCCGTGACTTCCAGGCGCATACCGGGATCCGCCAGGTCGGTTTGCCCCAGGGCGCGGCTCAGCACGGTCAAGAGCACTTGCTCGGCCAGCAGCGGATCGGTGGATACGGTGACGCGCTCGGCCGGCGCCTCGACCTGTAACCGAAGCCCTTTCTGCACAGCCAGCGGACGGACGGCCTTCTCGCACCGCTCGATCAGGGCGGTCAAGTCAACCGGCCGGGGGCGCACCGACAGCAGCGCCATTTCTGCGCGCAGCGAGGAGGTTTCGGCGGCATCCGGCTGCGGGAGAACCAGGGACGCGCGCCGGCTCCACAACACCTCGGCCACGCTCTGCTCGCCCTGCCGCAGCCCTCGATCGGCCTGGCGCGGGGAAATGCCTAATTCGTTGGCGGCCTCGCGAATCGTGACCTTGTCCACATAATGCAAAGTGAGCAGGTTATAGAGGCGCGCATGGGGCGCGCGAAACGCGGCGCCCTTGCCGGGGTTGAGCGCCTCGATCGCCTCGGCCAGCGCCGCGCGCAGACGTTGCCCCGCGATGCTGGCCGAGGCGCTCCCGGCGAACAAGCTCCCGGCCAGGGGATGATGCTGAAGGCGGGCGAGATCATAAAGATGCTCCAGGGCATCTTTTACCTGATCCGCCCACGTCTCGGGCGGCACTTCGCTGATCGTTTCGTTCATCCGGTAGGACTCAAATGGCGCAAGATTGTCGCACACTTGTCGCAATGCGACCTGGACAGCACTCCAGCCAACGTGCTATGATAGCGGTAGGGGGCCAATTTGTGGCATTATACCATACTTCGCCGTCACTCCGGCAAGCTGGCCCCACGCCTCGATCTTGTCGCCAATGGTCTGTCAGCCTTCGACTGCCTGATAGCGGCAGCATTCGGGTCGCCCCGTTCGCCTGGGATCAGAAAGGAGGTCATAAAGAAGACCGGCGGCCATTGCGGTTGGTCCGGCCAAGGGCAGCAACTCAAATTTCGTCGTTCGGTTCGGCATCTTTTCGTCAATCCAACCATTTGCGATCCCTTAAGCTATGGAGGTAGTAAGGTGAAGAAGGTTCTCTCTCGTCGTGATTTCTTGCGCGCCGGCGCCCTGGTGACGGCCGGCGCAGCTTTGGCTGCCTGCTCGACCCCCCAAGCCCCCGCGCCGGCCGCGCCCGCGGCCCCGGCGGCGCCCGCCAAAGCCGAAGCCACCGCGGCGCCCGCCAAGCAACCGGCGGCGGTTGAGGCCGCCAATATTCGCCTCTCTGTGTGGGCCGATGTTCAGGATGCCTCGGTCTACGAAAACATGACCAAGGCCTTCCATGCCAAGCAGGACAAGATCAAGGTGGCTACCGAGCAGTACGCGGGCGGCTACTACCAGAAAATGCAGGCGAACTTCGCCGGCGGCGATCCGGCCGATGTGCTCTACATGCAGGGCTGGATGTGGCAGGTCTATGCGGACGCCAAGGTCATCGCGCCGCTCGATGACTTCATCAAGAAGGACAATGAGGGCGGCAGGTGGGCCAACACCAGCGGCTATAAGAACATGACGACGTGGCGCGGGGCCACCTACATGAGCCCGGTGGACACCGGCCCGTTGGTGATCTACTACAACAAGGACCTGTTCGACAAGAAGGGCGTCCCCCATCCGAAGAAGGGCTGGACCTGGGATGACTATATGGCGATCATCCCCAAGCTCTCGTTCGAGGAGGGGGGCAAGCGGTACTATGGCTGGGCCCAGGCCGCCGGCTGGAACGGCTCCTATGGCCGCGTCGTGACCTTCATGCGCCGCAACGGCCATATCGAGTGGGACCAGATCATGGAGCCTAAGAAGGCGCAGTGGGATCATCCCGATGTTATCTCGGCCCTGCAGTTCTGCGTCGAAGACACCATCGCCAACAAGTGGTCGCCCAGCCCCGAAGTGATCCAGGGCGGCGGCGTCGGGGTGGATAGCGGTCGGTGCGCGATGGTGCTGGAAGGCCCCTGGTTCATGCCACGCTGTTGGGGGCCGCTCGCCACCCTCGCCAAGGAAACGGGTGGCATCAATTACGACGTGGTGGATCCCCCGGTCGGCTCGAGCGGCAAGAACAATAGCTTCGCCCATGTGCACGGCCATTCGATGTCATCGGCCCCGAAGAACAAGGCGGCGGCGTGGGAGTTGATGAAGTTCGTGTTGAGCGAGGAAGGCCAGACGATTATCGCCAACGGCGGTCGCATCTGCGGTCACCCGGACAACATTGACAAGCTCTGGGCGCCGATCGCCTCCAAGAACTACAACTTCAAGAACACCGCCGCGTTCTCCACCGGCATGCGCGAAGGCGATACGCCGATCGTGCTCGGTGAAGGCGGCAAGTTCAACGCCTACGGCGGCGGCCCGTTGAATGTGCTCTGGGACAAACTCTTGGGCAACCAGCAGAAAGCGGCCGAGGCGGTCAAGATCGCCAACCAGGATTTGCAGAAGGCGCTCGATGAGTATTGGGCGGGCCGCAAGGCATAGTCCTGCGCCGATACCCTGCCCTGATGTGTCATTGCGAGGAGCGTCGTTCGCGATTGCGCAGCATCCCTGTGGGACGAAGCAATCCCCCTGCGATACGGGGAGATTGCTTCGGGCGACACACCAGCCCTCGCAATGACCATTCCAACACACTCTGAGGAGGGTAGCGAGTTGGCCGCGACTGCGATCTCTTCACCCCGGCCCCGGACATCCAGGCTCCAGCGCCGGGAGTTCCTCTTCGGCTTGCTCTTCGTCAGCCCGTTCCTGATCGGCCTGATGTTGTTTTGGCTTGGGCCGATGCTCTATTCGCTCTTCCTCGTCACCCAGAAATGGAACATGCTGGCGGCCCCGCGGTTCGTCGGGCTGCGTAACATCCAGTACATCTTCACCGATCCACTGTCGGGTAAGGCGATGATCAATACGGCTTTTTACACATTTCTGGGGGTCCCGCTACATCTGATCGTCTCCTTTAGCCTGGCGGTGCTCCTCAATCAGCCGATCCGTGGCCGGGCACTGTACCGCACGCTGTACTATCTGCCGGCCATCACCCCGGCGGTTGCCAGCGCCGTGGTGTGGGTGCGCATCCTCAGCTCGCAGTATGGCATCCTGAATGAGCTGCTGAAGACCTTCGGTATCGCGCCCGTGGCCTGGCTATTCAATCCGCCCTACACCAAGCCGGCCTTCATCCTGATGAGCCTGTGGTCCATCGGCCCGCAGATGATTATTTTCCTGGCGGGCTTGCAGAGTGTGCCGAAGGAGCTTCTCGAAGCCGCGGAAATAGATGGCGCGAACGCCTGGCGGCGGTTCTGGCGGATCACGGTGCCGATGATCACGCCGGTCTTGTTCTTCAACCTGGTCGTCGGCATCATCGGCAGTTTCCAGGTCTTCACTGCGTCTTTTATTATGACCAACGGCGGCCCGCAAGATGCGACCCTCTTTATGGTGCTCTACATCTTCCGAAATGGCTTTGAGTTCTTCGACATGGGCTATGCGGCGGCACTCTCCTGGCTGCTCTTTTGCGTGATTATGGTGTTCACCGCAATTCAGTTCCGCATGTCGAACCGGTGGGTGTATTACGAGGTCGGGTAAAGGAGGAACGGGATGGAATTGGCTCAAGCGACGCCGGCGCACAAGATCGGGATGGGCGGTATGCTGCAGTCCCGGCACTTGCGGACCAAGATCAGCCACGCCCTGCTGCACGTCGTATTGCTCGTGCTCGGCGTGACCTTCATCGTGCCGTTTCTTTGGGTCGCCAGCACGTCGCTGAAATTGCCCGGCCAGATCTTCATCTCACCGATCGAGTGGATCCCGAAGCACCCGCGCTGGGAAAACTATGCCGAGATCTTCACGTATCTGCCATTTCACCGGTTCGTCCTTAACTCGTTCTTCCTGGCGATCCTGGAATCGTCGGGCGCGGTGATCGCCTCGACGATCGTGGCCTATGGCATGTCGCGCATCCGGTGGTCGGGCCGCGAGGTCGTCTTTGGTCTGGTCGTGGCGACGATGATGCTGCCCGGCGTGATCACCCTCATCCCGACTTTCGTCCTGTTCAAGCGGCTGGGCTGGGTGGGCACCTACTATCCGCTTTGGGTGCCGGCCTGGTTCGGCAACGCGTTTTTCATCTTCCTGATGCGCCAGTACATGCTCACGATCCCCATCGAGCTGGACGAGGCCGCGAAGATTGACGGCGCGTCGCATTTCCGCACCCTCTGGCAGGTGATTGTCCCGCTCTGTGGCCCGGCGTTGGCTACCATCGCAATTTTTGCGGTGCTCGGCAGCTATAACTCCTTCATGCTCCCGCGCATCTACATCTCGCAGACCTCGATGTATACGATCCAGTTGGGCTTACAGTTGTTCCAGGGCCGATTCGGCAACTTCTGGCACCTGGTCATGGCGGCCTCGATGATCAGCATTCTGCCGCCGATCATCCTGTTCTTTGTGGCCCAGAAGTACTTCGTGCAAGGTATCCAGCTCAGCGGCCTGGCCGGTCGCTAGGTCTTTCCTCCTTCCTGAATGGTTTTTCGTGTACGTCTTGCGGGAGGCGTACACGAAAAACCATCGCCCCACCCATGCTACGCGCTCGACTAAGCGCCGATTCGCGGCTGGCGTCCGCAGGTCTGCGTGCCGAGATTTTCGCGCTTTCGTTCAGGACACGGTGCGTTTCCCCGCTTTGCGGTCGCGATACTGTTGCGCGATCCAGGCGTAAGTTTTGGCCAGGCCGTCCCTCAGCGGCGTGCCCGGCTCCCAGCCGAGGACTTCCTTGATGAAAGTGTTGTCGCTGTTGCGGCCCGCCACCCCGCGCGGCGCGTCGAGCTGATAGCGCCGCGCCAGCTTCACCCCGGCGATCCCCTCGATGATGTCCACCAGCCGGTTGATCGAGACCAGTTCGGCTGAGCCGAGGTTGATCGGCGTGGCGATCAGCCGGTCGCAGTGCATGATCATGTCAATGCCCTGCACGCAGTCGTCAATGTACATGAAGCTGCGTGTCTGCGCGCCGTCGCCCCAAATCTGGATTTCGTGCACCCCCGTGTCCACCGCCTGGATCACCTTGCGGCAGAGCGCGGCCGGGGCCTTCTCGCGGCCGCCGTCCCAGGTTCCATGGGGGCCGAAGACATTATGGAAACGCGCTATATGTGTCTTGAGACCTCGTTCATGCCAATACTCCTGGCAGAACATCTCCGACATCAGCTTTTCCCAGCCGTAGCCGCGCTCGGCCATCGCCGGGTACGCGTCCGATTCTTTCAGCGCCCGGACGTTGGGATCCTGCTGGAGCGTTGTGTTATACGCGCACGCGGACGACGAGAAGAAGTAGCGTTGCGCGCCGGCCCGGTAGGCCGCCTCGATCATGTGGGTGTTGATGAGGATGCTGCGCAGGCACTCGACGCGGAAGTGCTCGATGAAACCCATCCCGCCCATATCGGCCGCCAGGTTGTAGACCTCGGCCGCGCCCTCGCAGGCGCGCACGCAGTTCGCGTACTCGCTCAAGTCCATACAGAGCGATTCGCCCCCCGGCACGCGCTGATACCATTCCGGCAGCGGCTTCTTGTCAATCGCCCGGATGCGCGTGAAGCCCTGGTCGTGGAAGCGCCGGGCCAGCGATCCGCCGATGAAGCCCCCCGCGCCGCCGATGACGATCAGGTCGTCCTTGTTCAGGGTGGTTGCAGCAGTTGGATTGTCAGGCATAGTTATTCCCCTTGTTCGATCTTCAACACGAACGCCGCGGCGTGGGGCTTCTGCGCCGGCAGCTTGACCCGCAGGCCGGTGTTGTCGCGCGACCAGTGCAGCGGCTCAGCCGAGCCGAGCAGCTCGACGCGGCGGATGTCACCGGTGTACAGCGGCGAGCCGGCGCGCAGCCATTGCACCGTCGCTTCGCCCTCCGCCGGCCAGGCCATCACGGTCGCGTAGAGCGCGTCCCCTTTCGTCGTGAAGCGCACATCGCGGCTGGTGAACGCCTGGCGCCTGGTATCGGTGAAGCCGCCCTCGAACACCTCGGTCGGCCCCTCGCCGTAGACCTGCCACGGCCGCGTGCCGTAGACCGCCGCGCCGTTGATCGCCAGCCAGCGGCCGATCTCTTCCAGCAACGCCTGTTCCGGCGCCGGGATCGTGCCGTCCGGCTGCGGCCCAACGTTCAGCAGCAGCGCGCCGTTCTTGCTGACGACATCCACCAGGTCGTGGATGATCGAAGTCGCGGTCTTGTAGTCGTGGTGCTGGATGTAGCCCCAGGAGTTCTTCGAGACCGAGGTGTCGTTCTGCCAGAGCATCGGTCGGATATCTTTCAGTTGGCCGCGTTCGATGTCGAGCACCGCAGCCTGCTCCGGGAATGATTTGTTCTTGTAATTGATCGCCACACCCTTGCCCCACTCCAGCCCGCGGTTGTAATAGTACACCGCAAAGCGTTGCAAGTAGGGTTGGAACACGACCTGCTCGATCCACCAGTCGAACCAGAAGAGCTGCGGCTGATACTTGTCCACCAGCTCGCAGCAGCGGGCCAGCCAATCCTCCAGGAACGCGGCGTCGGGTCGCGGCTGGACATCCAGGCCGTAGCGGTCGTTCGGCAGCACGGTGGCCGGGCCGTAGAGGTCGGCGTAGGCCGGATCCTGCACGTCGGAGTCGAACTCGCGGCCGCCATTGAAGAACCACCAGTGCTCGGCGCGGTGGCTGGAGACGCCGAAGGTCATCCCCGCCGCGCGCGTCGCCGCGGCCAACTCGCCGACGATGTCCCGCTTCGGCCCCATCCTGGCGGCCGTCCAGCGGCTGAGCGCGCTGTCGTACATCGCAAAGCCGTCGTGATGCTCGGCAACCGGGACGACGAAGCGCGCCCCGGCCCGCCGGAACAAATCGGCCCACTCGCCGGCGTCGAACTTCTCCGCGGTCAGCAGCGGGATGAAGTCCTTGTAGCCGAACTTCGATTGGCGGCCGAACACTTTCTGGTGATAGATGAACTCGCGCGAGCTCCGCAGGTACATGTTGCGCGGATACCACTCATTGCCGAACGCCGGCACGCAGTACGGCCCCCAGTGGATGAAGATGCCGAACTTGTCGTCCTGGTACCAGGCGGGAACCTGGTAGGTCTTGAGCGAGTCCCAGGTAGGCTCGAACTTGGAGGGCAGTGTAGACATGGTCTTTCCTTTTTGGGTTGTAGCAAATAGCAAATAGCAAACCTCAGGCTGTCAGTTTCGATTTGCAATTTGCAATCTAATATCGCGTCTCCAGCACCGTCTCCCGCAGCGCCAGATAGTTCGCCAGCGGCACTTCGTTGTTCAGCTCGGTGCTGCTGCCGACCATCAACCGGCCCTCGGCGGCTTCGATGGATCGCCTGACCGTTTCCCGCACTTGCTGCGGCGCGCCGAGCGGGAGGAGCTGCGACACGTCAATGCCGCCGCACAGGAAGAGATGCGGGTGGCGGCGGTGGATGTCGGCGATGTCCATCCCGGCCAGCACTTCGAGCGGGTTCAGCCCGTCAATGCCGGCATCCACCAGGTCGCCCAGGATCGGGTTGAGGTTGCCGTCGGAGTGGAACAGCACCTTGATGCCGCGGGCGTGATGCGCCGCGATGACCCGCGCCAGCCGCGGGAAGTAGTGCTGGCGCATCCACGCCGGTCGCAGCAGCGGGCCGCTCTTGAATGCCATGTCGTCGCCGAGCATCCCCGCCTCGATGCCATGATCTTCCGGCAAGTGCTCGATCCAGGCGATGGCACGAACGGTGTTGCGCTCCAGCAGCTCGCTGATGATGGCGGGGCAGTCGGCCAGATAGTAGCTGAACGCCGCCAGCCCGACCTCACCGAAGATCCCTTGCAGGCCGGGGCCGGGGATGCCGGGAAAGTAGAACACCTCGCCCAGCCAGCGGCGGTCGTCGGCGATCTTCGCCAGCGTGGCGTCCATGCCCGCCTGCTTCTCCGCGTTCCAGGCCGGATCGTAGGCGTCCAGCTCGGCGCGTTTGGCCGCGGCGTAAGCCGCCGCATCGGCGTACCGCTTCTCCTCGTTCCAGATCGTCCAGCGGAAATAGCGCTGCTGGCGGCCATCTTCGAGCGTGACCGTGCGTTCGGCCTCCGGCAGGCGCACCAGCGGCCGGGTGGCGTCAATCGCCGGCGCGTAGGCGGCGTAGACGACCTCCTCCCGGTTCTCCAGCGTCAGCTTCTTGCCCGCAAAGTGACTGAGCACAGCATCGTTGCGCAGCAGATCGTACAGCGGCGGCCGGTCGGGCAGCCCACCGCGGATGACGGTGCGGACGCGTTCAAGGGAATTTTGCATAGGACCTCGTCAAATGTGAAATGTGTCTGACTGTCCGCTAATCTGTATTCAGACACCCATCATAGCACGTTTCGCATCCAAGCGCATTTCCCGCCCAGGTGTTCAACAGGTTAGTGGACAGTACATCTTCTAGTGCTTAGTGCAACAAGCAGGCGGAGTGAGCGCGAACACTGCTCACCCCGCCTGTGTACGATTCAGATCGCCGTCGGCTTCATCAGGGGCTGAAGAGCTTGTTGTTATCCCGCGACGTGGCGTAGATGCGATGGGTGGCCGGGTCCACCGCCACATCGTTCGGATGGCGTAACTCCAGCGCCACCGATGGTGTCGGAGTGAAGGTTGGAGTGGAGGTCGGGGTCGCGGTCGGCGTTGTCGTGGGTGTTGCCGTCGGCGTCGGAGTTGGCGAAGGCTGCCTGACGAACATCGGCAGGTAGAAGAAATACTTCTCATAGGCGCCGCCGTCGGCGCTGCTCCCCACCCGCACCAGCAACACCGCAGGCCCACCGCCTGGCGCAACGGTCACGGAGCCGTTGCGCACGCGGGAGGTCAAGGGCTGCGCCGCCGCGTTCACAAAGTTCTCGACCGTCAGGCTCAACCCACTGCTGGCGCCCACCGCCGCGCCGGTGGCCGGCGTGAAGGTAACGTCTACCAGCCGCTGGGTCCCGGTCAGTCCCATGCTGGCGATCAGGCTGGCGCGCGCCTGATCGGTCGAGAAGGCGCATACGCCGCCGCTGAGGCCGCTATCGGCACGGACCGTGCAGCCCACGGCCCGCATGATGGCCGGATCGAACCGCAGAGCCAACGTGGCCGCCCCCAGGTTCGCGGCGTCTTGCACCCAGATAGAGACCGTCTGGGTCATGCCATGCGCGACCGTATACGCCCCGCTGGCCTCGCCGACCCTGACCAGCGCGGTGGCGGCCGCCGCGCCGGACACCCGGGCCAGGCCGTTCACTGCCTGCCAGGTCAGCCCAGCGCCCGCGGTGTCGGCCAGGTTCTCTACGATGAGGACCAGTTCGCTGTCGCCGGCCAGCACGCCCGATGCCGCCTCGAAGGTCACCGCGAACGGGCGCAGCGTTCCGGTCAGCCCCGTTTCTGAAATCAAAGTGAATTTCAGCAACCCCTGTACGGGATCGAAGCCGAAGTTGCAGTACCCCTGCAAGCCTTCGGCCACGACACACCGGGTGGGGCGCACGATGTCCGGTGCATAACGCAACATCAGGCTGGCGGCGCCCAGCCGGACAGTGTCGCTGATTTGGAATGTCAACGGGATGTCCGTGCTGAGGCCAGGCGTGATGACGAAGGTGGACTGCAGCAGCTCGCCCACGCGCACGACCACCGGGACCGTGGGCGGGCTGCCGGTCAGATAGATGGCGCCCGCGGCTGTGCCCACGGGCAGATCGCTCCCCGCCAGGTCGGCGAAATGCGTGACGAGCGGACGCAGGTCAGAGCGCGTGGCGCCGCCGCTGCCGCCGACCCCCAGGAAGCCGATCTCCATCATGGTCGCATTACCGCTGACGCCGTTGATCGCCACTACGTTGCCCCCAGCAGTCGCCAGCCGAGCGCCTCGCCCGCGCCATCATACGCGCCGCACACCCGCAAATCGAACGCGGTGAACAAATCAGCGTCTCCGAGCGGACTGGCGGCTGCGGGCAGCCGGAAGGCCAGCTCAGCCAACACCTGATCCTGCCTGACGCCGGCCGCCGCGATCACCGCCAGCCGCGCCAGGCCGGGGCCATAGGTCGTATTGCAGTAACCGCCGTCCAGCCCGGCGCTGGCGCGTGTTGCCTCACGCTAAAATCTTACTTTCGGGGGTATCGTTGACTCGTCACATGATCTTACCGTACAGCTCTGATATAGCTCGGTACGCGCGATGCACGTTAAGGTGGCGTGTCCGCGACAAACCAGGCACAGGAAGGGTGCGGGAAACCTGGGTTCCCCGCACCTGTCGCGTCTGCATGTTACTCGGTTTCGGCCTTACGCGCCAATTTCCAGACGGCGGCTTGCTGCACGCGAAGCGGGCGTCATCCAAGTCGGCAAAGGTGCGCACGCGAATCGCCTGCTTGAGCAGCGTGCCGGGCTTGGTGGTGCATAGCCCCCGCCGGGGCCCCAGGCGGCGCCGGATGGGCCGTAAGAGCCGATCGGCCGTCGCCGGGCTGAGCTGCAACAGCAACTCCCGCGTCGTCCGCGCCAGGCGCAACTCGCCGTGCTGCTCTAACGCCGCCACCAGGGCCGGCAGCGCCGCCACCAAGCGCTTGCCGCAGACCTGATCGGCCACCTGCCATACCTGCTCCAATGCGCCGACGACCACCTGGTACTTCGCCGTGGCGCGCCGGGGCCGCCGCACTTGACGCCGCGGCCAGTGCTGCAAGACCTGGATGGCGTACTTCCGGTGGTAACCGGTCGTCGCCACAAACTCGTCCAGGATCCGCCGCTTCTCGCCGCGCCCCGCGTGCGGATAGCGCGGCCGCAGCACCTCAGCCAGTTCTTGTTTGCTCTTTTGGCTCATCATCCCTCACCTTCCCCAGGCCCCGGCGCTCACCGTCCGGGAGGCCCGGCAAGATTGTCGCATGAGGCAACGAATCATCCAAAGTAAGATCTGACGTGAGTCAATTCGATCGGAACGATACTCACCTCTGAATGCAGATTCACGGCGTCACCCCCCAATCATACCAAAACAGCTCCGCCAGGTACGCATACGCCGCGTCGGACGCGACCTTGAGCGCCAGCTCGCGGTTGAGCTTGGCCGACACCTCCCCGCCGTTCAGGCTGCCGACGATGGCCCAGCCGCGGCCGCCGACCTGCGCCAGCGCCATCTTGTTGTGGATGCCCAGGCCGGTCGGGTTGCGCCGCCGGGCTTCCAGGTCGAGGCCTTCGGTCGCGGCCAGCGCGTTGAGATACTCGACCGTGCGCAGGTTGCTGCGCGGGCTGTTGAGGTCCTGATTGTCGAAATAGGCGTCGAGCAACACCCGCACCGTCGCCCCGCGCCGCGCGGCCGCGAGATAGGCTTGGAGGCGCGGATTCGGATCATCTGCGACGTTGCTGTCCTCCGCGCCCCAGTAAAGATTTTCGTACAGTTGCTCAACCAGCACTGTATCACCCGGCCCGGCTTGCGCGATGAGGCCCAGCAGGCTGTCCCGCGTGCGGAGCGCCTGCTCCGGCGAACTGATGAGTTGAAAGGTGAAGTCGCCCTGGATCTGGAGCGGCTGCGACTCCTGTACCGGGTAGAAGACGCCGCCTGACCCATACGATGGGATGAAACCTGCCGGCGGCGCGCCCAAAGTCGGATCGGCTGCATCCCAGGCCCAAAGGTCTTGATGCCGGTCGGGCGCGATGTCGGCCTGCATGTAGGCTTGCACGCCCGCAACGACTGAAGGCGCGTCAGTCGCCAGGTAGACCCCGCGGCGGCCGATGGTGCCGTCCGCCTTGTCATCATCGGGGAACGCTTCGGGATTCGGGTTTTCGCTCCCCACCAACGCCAGCCGGCCATCCACCACCCAAAACTTGCCGTGCTGATAGGCATACCGCTTGCTGGCGCCCGTGGCGCGGGCGGCCCGGAAATAGTAGACGCGACCGCCGGCCTGGGCGATCTGCTGCACAGTCCACCGCTGCTGGTCGGTCACGCCGCCCGGCGGCCCACCCTCCAGCGCAAGCGTCACCTGGATGCCGGCGCGCGCCCGCGCCGCGATGACCTCGCCGAGGCGAGCGTTGTCGAAGGTGTAGCCCTCGAACCAGATGCTCTGCTGCGCCGATTCGAGCAACGCCCGCAGCGCGGCGTAGGAGTGGTCGGGCGCAACGATCACCTGCAGGCTGGCTGATTCCGTCACGACCTGCGGCTGGAAGAAGCGCTCCAACGACCAACCGGGGAGTTGGGTCCGGCGGCCATCCACGAAGTCATCCGGGTCTTGCGCCCAGTCAACGCGTGTATCGGTGTCGGGCATCGGCCGGCCGGTGGCCTGATCCAGCTTGCGATAGAGGATCTGTCCCTCCTCGCCGAAATTGGTCGAGGGGCGATAGGGGTAAACCGCCAGCCCCGACCAGCCGGGCACGTTCGTATCGCCGCCTTCATAGACCAGCGTGTCCGAGTAGAGGGCTTGCGGATGGATCAGTGTGACCCGGCCGCCGGTGTTGCCGAATTGCAGGGCCGGGCCGGTCAGGTCGGGGACGGCCGGATCGGTGTCCCCGCCATACTCGCAGGCCGGCTTGAAGCCAAAGCTCAACGTGAAGCTGACCGCCTTGCGTGCGCACCACAGTTTGGCGGCGGCATCCAGCCGCACATCGGCGCCGAAACTGACCGTGCGCTGCCGATCGCTCACCCGCCAGCCCGCCAGGCTGACGGGTATGGCGAGCGGGTTGTAGATCTGAAACGCTTCATCCGGCTCGTTGGTCCGGTAGGTGTCGTAGTAGAGCGCGGAGATCACGAGGCGCGATGGGCCGCCGTAGTCATCGCGCATGATGAGCGGCAGGTAGCTGCGGGGGATCAGGGATTGAGCAGCGGCCATGAGGTCGCCGCTCCCCGTAAGAATCATCGCCGATATCAAGGCAAAGCACATGCGCATAGGCTCTTCCCCCCAACACACCGGCCGAACAGACGCCGCCCCACAGTATACGCCATGTTGCCGCCTGGCCTCTATTCAACGAGCCGATTCGCCGGCTGCCCATGGCGTGATACGACGACACTTAAGGATCATCTTGTCGTCTTTTCTGTCTTGCGCGTCGCCCGTTTTCCGGCCGGCGCCGCGTCGCCGCTGCGGTAGCTGGGCGCCGCGATAACGAAGACGGTGCAACGCGTCGCGTCCAACATGCGCGTGCGCAGGCGCGGTTCAATCTGATCAATGGGATCGGCGGTGGTGATCACGGTCGGCAGGCGGGCCGCGTAGCGGTAGTTGAGCAGTTGGAACAGCTTTTCTCGCGCCCAAGGCGTCGCGCTCTCGGTACCGAGGTCGTCCAAGATCAGCAGGCCGGTCGAGCGCACCTGCTCGAACAGCTTGTCGAGCGTCGTCGTGCTGGCCGGGCTGAAGGTCGCCCGCAAATGATCGAGCAGGTCGGGAACCACGACGAACATCGGTGTGGGCCGGCCGGCGGCCATCTGCTGATTGGCGATGGCGGCGGCCAGGTGCGTCTTGCCGCAGCCGAAGGCGCCGATAAGCACCAGCCAGCCGCCGGGTTTCTCCGCAAAAGCCCGCGCCGTGCCCACGGCGCGCCGCAGGTTCTCGCGATCTTCCGCAGCCAGCTCTGTCGTGCGCAGGCTGAAACTGTCGAAGGTCTGATCGGCGTGCAGCGACAGGGTGCTCAGGCTGCCGCTGCGACTGGCGCCGGATTGGCGGAAATCGGGCGCGATGATCTCGTACACCTGGCTCAGGTCAGGATCCACCAGCCGCGAGGTCACGCGCGGATCGAGCTCTTCCAGACGTTGGTTCGTCGTGATCACGGTCGGCAGCCGGCTGTTGTAGCGGTGGTTGAGGATCTGGAACAATTTCTCCTGCGCCCAGGGCGTGCTGTTGTGCGCGCCGAGATCATCGAGGATCAGCAGCGGCGCGTCCCGGATCGCGTCGAGCCGCTCATCTATCCCGCCGACGCTGTTGGGCGCATAGGCGGCGCGCAGATGGTCGAGCAAATCGGGGACAATGACAAAGAGCGCCGCATGTCCCAACGCCACGCGAAAGTTGGCGATGGCGGCCGCCAGATGTGTCTTGCCGCAGCCGTAACCGCCGGCGAGGACAAGCCAACCGGTTGGTTCCTGCGCGAACAAAAGGCTGCGATCGTAAGCCTCACGCAAGTTGAAGCGCAGCGTTTGCGGTAATCCCACGCCATCCGGCAAAAAAGTGTCAAAGGTCAAGCGGCTCAATGCGCCCAGATTACTGAGTTTTTGGAGCGACTGGGTCTGCTCGGCGATCATGCGCGCCTGGGTGCAGCGACAGGGGACCGCCTTGCTGAAGTCCGGGTGGCCGGGCGGCACGTCGTGGACCAGGAAGCCGCGGCCCTTGCAGATGGGGCAGGCGTCGGATTGCGGACTATCGTCCCCGGAGCGCAGCGGAGTGGGATTGCGGATTGTGGATTGCGGATCAGCGCGTGCACCGCCCGATTCGCGAGCGCCTCCCCGTTCGGGCGACGCGCCGCCGCGTTGTGGCCGACGCCCGAAAGCGCGGGACGTGCTATCGCCGGTCGCGCCAGAGCTTGTTCCCTGACGTATACTGAGTAATTCGCCGACTTGCTTCATGGCATCAACTCCCACCATTTCCCGCCGCTTGCGCCGCCAGCCGATCCAGCATCGTCTTGTCTTCCACGCGCAGCAGCGCGGGATTGAACAACTGGGCGACGCAAAAGACCACGAGCACCAGCCCGAGCACACTGACCACCAGGCCCGGATCAAACAGCCCGCCGAGCCACCCGGCCAGCGCCGTGCTGAGTGGCCACGAGCATTGGGCGATCAACCGGCGGACGGCGAACACGCGACCTTGCAGCTCGCGCGGGGTCTGCGTCTGCCAGATGGTCTGCGAGTGTGAGTTCATCACCGGGATCATGGCATGGGCGAAGAAGAACATGCTGGCCGTCAGAAAAAGCTGCGACGAGCGGCCCAGCACGATCATAGCAAGCCCTTCCACGATGAGCGCCGCCACGACGCCATAGACCCGCCGGCGCTTCAGCCCGCCCCACACGCTGATGAAGAGCCCGCCGGCCACCCCGCCGAGCGCCATCACCGTGCCCAGCATGGCGAGCGCGGTCTCGAAGGCGAAGCCCCGTGCGGTCCAGTCCGCGGCCAGGTTGAACTTGACCAGCAGCGGCTCGAACACGCCCATCGGTCCGCTGACGAAGTTGGCGACGGTGAAGGTGCCCAGCAGCCACAGCAGCGGCCGGCGCTGCCAGATATAGCGGCCGCCGGTCTTGACATCGGCCCACAAGCTGACCTGCGCCTGGCCATCGGTCCCGTGCAGATCGGCCCGCTTCGGCGACGGGACGAACAAGAAAATCAGGACGGTTGCAGCCCCGAAGAAAGTGAGCGCGTCCAGCAGCATCGCCAGCGCTGCGCCATCTTTGAGTCCGCCGAGGAGCGTCTGCAGGCCCGGTCCCAGCGCGTCCTGTCGCGCCAGCCCCGGCACGGCGATGATGCTGGCGGCGATGGCCGGCGACAGGATGCCCGACAGCGACCACATCGTCTGCATCATGCCGTTGGCGCGCGGCAGGCGCGCTTCCGGCACGAGCATCGCGTATGAAGTGTCGAACGCGGCGCCGTGAAATGCCCCGATGAAGGACAGCAACACCACGATGCCCAGCAGCATCCAGAGCTGGAGCGCGCCCGCCATCACCAGCAGCGCCGTCGCCAGGCTCAAGACGCCGTTGGCAAAGTCCATGGCCATCATCGTGCGCTTGCGGTCGTGGCGGTCGGCCCAGGCGCCGGCCAGGGGCGCGCCGAAGACGGTCGGCAGGGCGAATGCGATGCCGATGGCCGAGATGGCCCAGGCCAGTTGCGGCTTCTGCTCCGGCAGCGGATAAAGCGTCTGAGTCAGCCAAATGTTCAGCGCAAAGAAGGTCAGGGCGCTGCCGAAGGCCGAGACCGACTGCGTGCCCCACATGATCAGGAAGGTGCGCCAGCCGTTGGGCGGGGGTTGGTAGCTCATCAATGCTCGATCAAGTCCTCATAACCTTCAGGCACGTAATAGCGCCTGCGCGCCTCGGCATCCGCCGGAATCTCCGGCCTGGCGCGGCCGGCATCTTTGCCCTGAGCGCGCCACCGCTCCAGGATCGCGACCACATATTTCCAACTGCGCTTGTTCATCGTCACCGCCTCCCGGAACGCGTCGGCGATCCAGTCGGCGGGGTAGTGTTTCTCCGCGTCGCGCAGCTCGTTGGCGATCAGCGGCGTCAGCAGGCCGATGTTTTGTTCGTAGAGCACGAAGATCAGCGGCCGCTCAACCTGCAGTTGGACATCCTCCGCGACATCGGCGAGCACGTCTAATTCGCCCGCGCGCAGCTTCTCGATCACCTCGCGGCCGTTGGCGCTGTTGACCATGTACCATTCTTCGGTCGCGCCCGCGCGCTGGACCGTCAGGTGGAGCAAGCTGCCGCGCGCAATGGCGCGTTCCAGCGCGTCGCGCAGGATCGCCTCGCCGGCCAGCGGCGACACGGCTAACCCCGCCAGCAGCCGCTCGTCGCTCAGCAGCTCATCCAGCCGGGCATAGCGCAGCGCGCCCGTCTTGCGACCGATCAGCCAAAAGAGGTGCAGCGTGACCTTCAGCTCGGCCAGGTTGTCAATCGTCGGCAACAGGTCGCTGAAAAAGAGATTGGGAACCGGCGTCACGGCCAGCTTGCCGGCCGGGAAACCGGGGAAGCCCTGCATTGGCTCGCTCATGAATCATCCTGACGTGCCAGGCGCCTTTCGGGAGCGCCTGGCGCGTGTGTTTTTCACCCGCCGTAATCCAGCGGTTCCTTGGTCAACTCCAGATCGGCGAAACGCGTCAGCGCCTTGTCGAAGTAAAGCGGCACCGTGTCGGTCGGGCCATTGCGGTGCTTGGCGACGATCACATCGGCGATGTTCTTGCGCTCGCTGTTCTCCTTGACCATATCTTCGCGATAGATGAACATGACGATGTCCGCGTCTTGTTCGATAGCGCCACTTTCGCGAAGATCTGACAAAACAGGTTTGTGATCGCTACGCGACTCGACGGCGCGCGAAAGCTGCGAGAGGGCGATCAGCGGCACCTCCAGCTCGCGCGCCAGGCTTTTCAACGAGCGCGAGATGTAGCTGATCTCCTGGACGCGGTTCTCAGAGCGGGCGTCGCTGCGCATGAGCTGGAGGTAGTCCACGATCACCATGTCCAGCCCGTGTTCGGCCTGGAGGCGCCGGGCCTTGGTGCGCAGCTCCAGCGCGGAGACGGCCGGCGTGTCATCAATGAAGAGCAGCGTCTCGGACAGCACGCCGGCCGCCTCCATGAGCATCGGCCACTCGTCCTCGGCGATTTCGCCTAGCCGCAGCTTCTGCTGGTTGATGCCGGTTTCGGCTGAGAGCAGGCGCTGCACCAACTGCTCGCTGCTCATCTCCAGGCTGAAGAACGCCACGCGCTGGCCGTAGCGTTTGGCCGCGTTGACCGCGAAGCCGAGCGCCAGACTGGTTTTGCCCACGCTCGGGCGCGCCGCCAGGATGATCAGATCCGACTTCTGGAAGCCACCCAACAACTTGTCCAGCTTGCTGAAGCCGGATGGCACGCCCAGCAGCTCCCCTTTGTGCCGGTGCAGATAGTCCAGCCGATCCACGACGCCGTGCATGATCTGGCGCACGGGCGTCAGGTCGTGGCGGATGCGGCGCTCGGAGACGTTGAAGACCAGTTGCTCGGCGCGGTCCACGACCTCATCCACATCCTGGGCTTCTTCATATGCCAGCGCCGCGATCTGCCCGGCCGCGCCGATGAGCCGGCGCAGGGTGGCGGTGCGTTCGACGATGTGGGCGTAGTGCTCGACGTGGACAGCCGTGGGGACGCTGTTGATCAGCGATGTGATGTAGGTGGCGCCGCCGATCTGCTGGATCTGGTCGCGGCGCTCCAACTCATCTACTAGGGTGACGAAATCGGCCGGCTCGCGACGCTCGTGCAAATCCAGGATCGCCTGATAGATCCAGCCGTTCTTTTCACGATAAAAATCGTCTGGTGCCAGGAAAGAGGCGATTTTAATGACGGCGTCGGGATCAATCAAGAGTGAGCCCAGGACGGCTTCCTCGGCTTCGGGGTTGGCAGGGATCGTTTTGTCGGGCGTATTCATGGCTCACCGCTGAACTGAGATGCACGCGCGCGGCGGCAAACGGACATACGACAGAAACGCCGCCAGGCCAACGGCCAGGCGGACGCTTCGGAAGGAGCGTGGCAAGCCCCCAGCAAGCTGGGGACTCCGGATTCCCGAACTTGTTCGGGAGATCGGTCAGAGATGTGCTATTGCAGGCCGGAGAGATCGAGTCCTTCCAGGAAGTCACGGAAGGCTTCGGGCGCCGGGACCTTTGGCCCTTCCGCATGGCCCGGCGATAGCTCGCCGCTCTCCAGGTCAGGCTCCGGGGTGATCGCGGCCTGATCCATGACATCTTCCGAGACATAGACCGGGACCCGTTCGCGCACGGCCAGGGCAATCGCATCGCTGGGTCGCGAGTCAATCTCGATGCGCTGGCCATCCGCCCGCAGGGTGATCTGCGCGTAGAAGGTGTCGTTGCGCAGGTCGGTGATCGCCACCTGGGTCACTTCGGCGTCGAGCTTGTGGATGATAGCCTTAATCAGGTCGTGCGTCAGCGGCCGTTGCACCTCAACCCCCTGCAGCTCGATGGTGATCGCGTCCGCCTCGAACGGCCCGATCCAGATCGGCAGGAAGCGCGCGGAATCGGTCTCTTTGAGCACGACAATGCGATGCTGTGACATCAGGCTCACACGTACACTGTCAATCTTGACTTCAGTCATCGTTATCATTTGTCCGCCTCCTGTGTCCCGGCGTGCAGGCGATGTCTGGCGAAGGGCCGCCAGGACCGGCGCTATCTCAGGTAAAAAAGATTATAGCATAGCCCCACGCGTGCCGCAAACACGGCCAGCGCGGCGCGGGCAACCCGGCGCGCCGGATTTGTCACTCCGGCCGGGCTAGCGAGTCCAGGTACGCGGCGAGCCAGGGGGCCTGCGGATCGGCCCGATACCCTTCCACCAGGAGCGCGCGCCCCAGGCTGCGGCGCGTCGCGCCATCCAGCGTGTTGCACCAGGCGCGTCCAGGCAAGAGCAGCACTTCCCAATCCGGCTGCCCGGCCGACGCCCAGGGCGGTCGCGGGAAGGGGATTCCGGTACGCAGCGCGCCGTGGCGTTCGTAAAAGACGATCCGCCGGCGGCGGAGGCTGCGGTCGGCCGCGGGCGGTGGGCCGTTGGGGACTTCCACCTCCAGCAATGCGCCGGCGCAATTTCTCATTACGGCGGGAGACCAGCGAAGAATCTCCGCCATGCGGCGTTGAGACTCTTCGCCAGTGGCTTGCTGCAACGCACTACACGGAATACGGAATAGACCCGCTCAGGGTGACGCTCGTCTTTATGTCCGATAAACTCTACTCCGCCTCGGCGCCTTCCGGCTCGTCCGGTTTGCGTTCGAGCATTTGCATCTCGCGGGCGATGACCTTGGTCATGTGTTGAGGTTCACCCTTCTCATCTTCCCAGCGGTCGGTATGCAAGCGACCTTCGACATAAACCAACCGCCCTTTTTTCAGGTACTTTTGGCAGATTTCGCCCAACTTGCCCCACGCCTCCACATGAAACCATTCGGTCTCGGTGCGGCGTTCACCGTCTGGGCTTGTCCAATTGCGACTGACTGCGACGGAGAAATTGGTGCAGGGAGTCCCCTTGGGCGTATACCGCACTTCTGGATCACGCCCCAGGTTGCCGATGATCTGTACGCGATTCAAGGACGCCATGATATCCTCCACACGGGTGAATGGATGAGGACCGTGGGGGAGGAACGGTCCAGTTGTGGGCCGCCGCACCGTCTGGTGCGGTAACCGCCTCCGTTCAAGCTGGATCGTGGCGCATTATGACAGAACTTGCGCGGGAAGTCAAGCGCGGCGCACAGTTCGAGTGCACCATTTCAGTCAGGTTAGTTTCGGGGCAGACCGTTATTGCGAGCGAAGTGCAACGGAGCGGCAAGCGCGCGGCGCATCAGTCGGGGCTGGGCTTTCGTTCGAGCAGGGCGCGTGGAGGCGCCGGGGCCGGGATAGTTTCGCGAAAGGGCGCGGGATGGTTTCAAGAGGAGATCAGGCATCACCCGGTCCCGGCGGGGGCAACGACTTTGGCTTCGGCGTAACAGCGTGGCGCGACCGGCCTACACCGGGTAAGCTCGCTCAAGCGGCCGCTGGGCGAGGGCCGAAATCTCGGTCAAATCAAAGGGCTTGGCAATGAAGTTGAAGAAAAGGGCGTGGTGCAAGACCCGCTGCGTCTCTGCGTCATCGGGACAATAGAAGTCGGAAATTACAACCGTCGAGGCGTCTGGACGTAGCTTCCGCAGGCGGCGGGCAAGATCCTGGCTATCCATGTCTGGCAAAGTCGCATTCACAAAAACGATGCGGATAGGCGCGGTCGCGGCCTGAGCCATCGCAGATATCCCGGAGTGGGCGACGATCGCGTGCCACCCTTCGGGCAAGAGGACCTGCTGCATCGCCCACGCCATGTGGGGATCAGGGTTTACGATAAGTGCGATGGGCGCAGGCTTTTGAGACACGAGATACCTCCATACCAGGGTCGGTCGAATCTATGATACAGGTTGGACTTGGAATGCCTTACTGCACCGAGTCTAGCGCAAGAACGATTTGGGGTCTATCCGTATTTTTACGTAAGTCCCGGCAACCCCGCACCCCTGAACATCACGACGCTGGCAGTCTGCGATCTTTTCCGATAACACACATTAGTTGACGCCCGGCCCGACCAAAAGTGACGGGCTTCGTGAAGGATGTTCTACCGAAACACGTCGCGGTTTTGGCGCTGGCGGGCAAAAAGGATTACAATATTTCGGATCGGGGACAGGACTCATCGGCATCTCGCTGCGCCGATATTCCTGCGCTGCGATCACTGCCATTTTTGCCACAGGGAGGCGCGCTATCGCATGAACGACATGCAAGACACCCGACGTATGATGATTTATCTGGTAGTTTCCAACTTCTTGCTCTATTTCGGTTTCCAGGTCTGGCAGACCCTCTTCAACAACTTCGCTGTCGAAAGCGTCAAGATCGGCCCGGCGGAGGTGGGCCTGGTGCAGGCGGTGCGTGAGATTCCGGGGCTGTTGGGGTTTCTGGTGGGGTTCCTGGCCCTCTACCTCTCCGAAGTCCGCATCATGGCCTTCAGCATCATCCTGATGGGATTGGGCATCGTGGCAACCGGCTATTCGACCACGCTGCCGATCCTGTTGGTCACCACCTTTGTGATGAGCTTCGGGTTTCACTTCTTCACCCCAAGCGCCAATGCCGTCGTATTGATGGTGGCGAAATTGAGCGAAGCGCCGCGCGCGCTGGGCAAGCTGGGCAGCCTGGGCTCGCTGGCGGCGGTCGCGGCCACGGCGGTGGTTTATCTGCTGGCCCGGCCCTGGGGCTATCAGGCCCTCTTTGCGGGCGTGGGTATCCTGGTGGTGATCGGCGGGGTGGCGCTGTTACCGCTCGGCGGCGGCGCCGACGCGCTGCCGGTTAACCGGCGGATCGTGCTGCGCCGGCGCTATTGGCTCTTCTACGCGCTCTCGTTCCTGTTGGGCAGCCGGCGGCACATCTTCACGACCTTTGCGATTTATCTGCTGGTGCGCGAGTATCACATCACCGTGCAGACGACAGCCGTGCTCTTTCTGGTCAACAGCCTGATCAACATCGTGACGCTGCGTTGGGTGGGGCAGCTCATCAGCCGCTTCGGCGAACGCCTCACACTGAGCATCGCATTCGGCGCCCTGACCGTGGTCTTCTTGGGCTATGCTTTCATCACGGTTTTGCCGGTGTTGTATGTGCTCTTCGTCCTGGACAACATCTTCATCGGCTTCAACCTGGGAGTGACGACCTATTTCCACAAGATCGCCGTGTCGCCTGAAGAGATCACCAGCAATCTCTCGGTCGAATTGACGATCAACCATATCGCCGCGATCGTCATCCCCGTAATCGGCGGCACGGTTTGGGTCGCCTATGGCTCGCAGGCGCCGTTCCTCTTCGGCGCGCTGATCGTCTTGGCCGCGCTGGCGCTCACGCAGTTCATGCCGACGACTTCAGAGACGGCGATTGTGGACGTGCGGATGATCTTTTCGACCCGAGGCATTGGCCGACTGCGTTCACTGCTCAGGAAAATCGGATAGACTGTGTCCGGGGTGAAACCTTCGACGGCGGTCACAGACCGCCTGAGAGCGCGAATTTCATCTCGGGATTGCTTCCTCCTACGCTCTCTGACCGAGTCAGGGGTTGCTTCTCACCATGGCCCATAAGTTGGCTCTTGCGCGCCGCTCAGCATCGCCTCGACCCGCCGGCGGGTGCCGGCCGACACATCCGGCGGCAAAGCGGTCAGCTTGAAAAACGCAAACCGTTCGATCTCGGTGTTGGCGGCCGGCGACAACGTGAACTCGGCGCACCGGAAAACAGTGATGTGGTCGGCCTTGCCCTCGGCGAAGCTGCTGAAGACGCCGGCCAGAGCCAGCGGGCCCAACGCCGCGCCGACCTCTTCGCGGGCCTCGCGCCGCGCGGCCGCATCCAGGGTCTCCCCGCGTTCCACCAGACCGCCGGGAAAATACCAATGGGGCTGGTAGGTGTGCTTCACCAGCAGCACCTCATCCCCATGGAGCATGATCACGCGCACGCCAAGGGTCAGCGGCCGGACGATGGCCCAGTAGACCCTGGCGGCCAGATAGAAAGTCCTGCGCAGGAAGTTCATGGTGTCCTTTCGATCTCTACAACGCCGCCAGGATATCCGCCACGCCGATCCAGCTCCGCCAGCCGCCGAATGTGCTGTCTTCCAGATCCCAGCACGCCGAGAGCACCACCTGCGCGATGCCCCAGCCGATCAATCGTTGCCGGTCGAAGCCGAGTATCTCGGCGAGCTGGTCAATGCGCCGCGCCAACACCTGCCGGGGGTTGGGCCAGGCCGCGATATCGTGGATCGGATTGCGCAGCAGCGCGCCGACTTCATAGGCCGGCTCGCCGATCACCCCTTTCGGGTCGAGCGCCAGCCACGGCGCGCGCGCGGCGGCCAGGATGTTCCAGTGGTGCAGGTCGGCGTGCAGCACCACCGGCGCAGCCGACGAGGCGATCAGCTCGTCGTGGAGGCGCAGCGCCCGATCCACCAGGTACGCCGGCAGCGGGCCGGTCGTGCCGTCGTATTTCGCTCGGAGAGTGTAGAGCGCGCGCGCCCAACGCCGCACATCGGGGAAGGGATGCTCGGCCGGGACCGGCCGCCACAGTTGGCGCATCACCTCGGCGGCGATGGCGGTGGCAGCCTCGTCGTCGGCCACTTCGACGAGCGGCGTGCCCGGCTTCAGGCGCTCCATCAGCAAGCAGCCGCGTTCGGCGTCGGCGTCGAGCAGCCGCGCCGCGCCCCGGCCATCGTACAGACGCATGGCCGCGATCTCGGTCGTTAGCTCCGGGTTGGGCACGCCGAGCTTCAGCACGACCTCGGCCCCATCGCGGCGCCGCGCGGGGGCGACGTAGTTGTAGGAGAGATCGAATGGCGGCTGAATCTGGAGTGACCAGTGCGCTTCGCATTCAGCGAGCAACGCGGGCAGCCGCGCCAGCCAGTCGTCGCCTTCCGGGCCGAAAACCTCGTGGATGGTGCGGGTGAATCTGCTGCTGATGACAGGCGTGACCATGCCGTCCAGTATACTCGTTGCGCGGTGGGGGAGCAAGTCTTGCCCCTGGCCGGGAAATTCTGCCCCTCATTTGCCAAACCGCCCCTTTTCTGCTAACATAGCATCTCAGACCGCGGGGGGTGAAGGGTACACCCCCCGTTATTTTGCTCGGGAACCAACGACAGGTATTGGGAGTCTATCTGTAGGAGGCTAAGAATGCAATTCAATGTTGTAATCGAACAAGATGAGGATGGCCGCTATGTCGTTGAATGTCTGGACCTTCCGGGGTGCCTTTCCGAAGGCGAGACCATGAAGGATGCCCTAGAGAATATCAGTGAGGCGATTGTCGGCTGTCTCAAGTCTCGACTCAAATCACTCTTACAGGAACAGAATCTGTGGTTGGGCGTACCCGCCGAAGGCAAAATAGCGGTACAGATGGATATGGGTGGAGCGCTTCGTTATGCCTAAACTGCCCCGAGCGTCTGGCGATAGACATATACGGGCTTTCCAAAGAGCCGGTTGGCGTCTGAACCACGTAGAAGGTAGTCACCACATCCTCGTGAAACCAGGCAGAGATGTGCATCTTTCGATCCCGGTACATAAAGGACAGGAACTCGGCGTGGGGTTGCTCCATAAACTCATCGCGAAAGCTGGCTTGACGGACGATGAGTACATCGAACTCTTCTATAAGTGAACGACTGGCTATGACTCGCGTACAACAAATTCAACGCTGGCGCCGCTATCGCCGCGCGAAAGGCGGCCCACGCATCGGCCGATGGTTGATGATCTTCCTCGCCGTGGTGGTGGGGGTGAACCTGATCGCCCTGGTGACGGTGGCCTTCGCCGCAGTAAGCTCGGCGGTCACGGTCTATTCCTACTTCGCCCAGGGCCTGCCCGATCCGAGCGCGATCCAGACGGAGCAGGTCAAGTACGAGACGGTCAAGATCTATGACCGCACCGGGCAACACCTGCTCTATGAGTCCATTGACCCGCGGCCCTTCCGCGGCGACCGCACCTATCTGCCGATTGATCAGATCCCCGAGCTGGTGCGCGACGCCACGATTGCCCTGGAAGATCGCTCCTTCTACTCCAACATCGGCGTAGACCTACGCGGCCTGGGCCGGGCGTTCGTCTCCAATATCCGCGGACAGAATGTTCAGGGCGCCAGCACCATCACGCAGCAGATGGTCAAGATGGTGCTGATTGACCCGCAGGAGCGGTATGAGCGCTCCTACGCCCGCAAGATCAAAGAAGCCATCATGGCGATTGAGATCACGCGTAAGTATCCGGGCAAGGCCGGCAAGGATCGCATCCTGGAGTGGTATCTCAACTATAACTTCTACGGCAACGCGGCCTACGGCATCGAGGCGGCGGCCCGCGTGTACTATGACAAGACCGTGGCCGACCTGACCCTGGATGAGATGGCTGTGCTGGCGGCCATCCCGCAATATCCCGGCCTGAATCCGATCCAGGAGCCGGCCGACGCCTATCGCCGCCAGCGCAAAGTGCTGAATGCGATGTTCGACGCGGGCTACCTGACCCAGGAGCAGGTGAACGGCGCCACGCGTTATTTCAACACCCGGCTGCTCAACGAGTTGGTGAAAGCCGGCCACCTGAGCGAGAGCGATGTCCCGCTTGTCGCCATGGGGGATCGGCCCGCGACGGCCCGCGCGCTCAACGCGCTGGTCAAGGCGGATTACATCGCGCAGGCCGAAGCGGATGCGGCCAAGAAGCTGCCCGGCTCGCTCTGGCAATACGTGCGCGAATTCGCCGAGCAGCGGTTCGAGGTGCCGCCCGATGCGCCGCATTTCGCGCTCTACGTCTTGCAGCAGCTTCAGGCGCAATACAACACGCCCGAACAGCCGTACTTCATCTGGGAGAACGGCCTGAAGGTGTACACCACGCTGGATTGGAACCTCCAGATTTGGGCGGAGTGCGCGGCGCGCAGCCATATCGCCTCGCTGCGCCAGCAGCAGCCGAAACCGTGCCAGGCCGGCATGGCGAACTTCCCGCCCGTCCCCCAGGTCAGCCTGCCGGGCTACGCGTTCGATCATGAGGTGACCAACGCCTCGGTCGTGGCGATCCGGCCCAACACCGGCGAAGTGCTGGCGATGGTCGGCAGCCTGGACTATTTCGACAAGGCCATTGACGGTCAGGTGAACGTGGCGCTGGCTTCGCGCCAGCCCGGTTCTTCTTTCAAGCCGTACACCTATCTGACCGCATTTGAGACCGGCAACTTCGCGCCGGCCAGCATGGTGCTCGACGTGCGCACGGTCTTCCCCGACCCTGGCAACCCGCCATACACCCCAGAGAACTACGACCGCAGGTATCACGGCCCGCTGACCTTGCGGCAGGCGCTGCAACGCTCTTATAATATCCCGGCGGTCTGGCTGATGCAGCAGGTCGGCATCTCGAACGTCATCAAGACCGCGCGGCGGCTGGGCCTCAGCAGCCTGAATCGCGAGCTTAACTCCTACGGCCTGAGCCTGACCCTGGGCGGCGGCGAGGTGGCGCTGGTGGATCACACCTATGCGTTCGGTGTCTTCGCCAACGGCGGCGTGATGGCCGGCAAGCCGATCCCGGCGGAACGCCAACGGCCCGGCTATCGCAAGCTCGACCCGGTCTATATCCTCCAGGTGCAGGACAAAGATGGCAAGACGCTGGAACAATACACCCAACCGAGCACCGAGCAGGTCGTGAAGCCCGCGGTCAACTACATGCTAGTCAATGTGCTGACCGACCCGACGCCGCGCTCCGCCGCGTTCGGTTCGACCGCGCAATATCTGATCTTGCCCGACCGGCCGGTGGGCGCCAAGACCGGCACCACCAATAGTTGGGTGGACGGTTGGACCATCGGCTTCACGCCGCAGTTGGCGGTGGGGGTTTGGACGGGGAACAGCGACAACAAGCCGATGAAGCTCTCCGACGGCTCGATCACTGCGGCGCCGATCTTCAACTCTGTGCTGAAGAAGGGCATGGAGGGGTTGCCGGTGCAGAAATGGGATGAGCCACCCGGCCTGGTGCGCGCCAACGTCTGCTTCCCGTCGGGGCTGCTGCCCACGCCCGATTGCAAGGGCGGCACGACCGATCTTTTCCTGACCGGTAAAGTCCCCAAGCAGCCGGATAACTGGTATCAGGGTTTCGAGATCAACCGCGAGAACGGCAAGCGCGCCTCCGTGTGCACCCCGCCGGAGCTGATCGAGCGGCGCATCTATGAGATGTATCCCCTCAACGCCGCGGACTACGTGCGCGCCAACAACATCCCGCAGCCCCCGACCGAGATTGACGGCCCGTGCGGCGGCCAAGAGGTGGCGGGCGATGTCGCCATCGGCGAGCCGTTGATCGGCGCGCGGCTGAAGGGCAAGGTGGTCATCAAGGGCAACGCGCGCGGGGGCAACTTCCGGGTGTACAAGGTGGATGTCGCCGCCGAATCTAAACCGGACGCCTGGATACCAATCGGCGGCGAGCACGGCAACCAGGTGAGCAACGGCGACCTGGAGGTGTGGGACACGGCCGGCTTCGACGGTCTCTACACCCTGCGGCTGGCGGTGTTGGGCAACGATGGCGGCGTGCAGACCAACGAAATCCGGGTGGTGATTGACAATACGCCGCCCAAAGTCGAGATCGTCCACCCCAAAGACGGCGACCGCTATGTGATAGAGGATGACGAGCTAGTGAGCATCACGGCCGATGCCCAGGATGCCTGGGAGATGGATCACGTCGAGTTCTACCTGGACACCACCAAGATCGGCGAGAGCACCGTGGCGCCCTACAGCATCCGCTGGACGATCGCTATGTCGGATGTGATGCCCGCGCTCGGCCCGCGCATCACCGCGATGCGGCCGGTCACCAATCCTGATGGTACAATTGGCCTGCAAGAAGTGGTGGTGCAGGAGACGAAGGTCGAGAAGTACAAGCGGCCCGATGGCACGACGGGAGAACGCACGGTCTGGATCACCGAGTCGGGCCGGGGCGCCATCATTGATTCGGGGGTCATATCGGAAACGCACACCATCAAGGTCAAGGCCTTCGACCGCGCTGGCAACGAAGTCGAAAGCAAGCCGGTTCAAATCATCGTCGGGCACAAACCCAAGCCGAAGAAGACGGGCTGGTTGGATGGCGGGGGGCCGGCATTGGGCGTCGGGAGTCAGGCGTCAGCCTGCTGCGGTGCGGGATACAGCCATGGCCCTGAAACCGGCGATCAGCCAACCTGGCTTCGCGGCATTGATCGGCTGGGTCGTTAGCGGCACAAACCGGCTGAAGCCTCGAGTCCTGGCGGCGTCTTCGCCATTCGCTGATTTGCTGATTTGTTGATTCCCATGCCACGCATCCTGATTACCAACGACGACGGCTATCAGGCGCCTGCCCTGGTTGCTCTCGCGCGCGCCTTACGCGAGGTGGGTGATGTTGTCGTCTTTGCGCCCGACCACAACTGGTCGGCGGCGGGACACACCAAGACGATGCACAAGCCGCTGCGCGTGACCCAGGGCAGCTTGCCCGATGGCGCGCCGCTCTTCGTCACGACCGGCACGCCGTCCGACTGCGTGGGTTTGGCTCTGCTCGGCATCTTACCGGAATGGCCGCACCTGGTCGTGTCGGGGATCAACCAGGGCTCTAACCTGGGCCATGATGTGACCTACTCCGGGACGCTGGCCGCGGCGATGGAAGCGACTGTCTATGGCATCCCGGCCATCGCCGCGTCGCAGGACTTGCAGGACGACTGCGCCGGTGATCTTGGTTTTGCCGCGGAGGTCGTGGCCGGGCTGGCCCGCCGCGTGCTGGCCGAGGGAGCGCCGGCCAACAGCTTCCTCAACGTCAATTTCCCGGCCTTGCCGCGCGCACAGGTGCGTGGCATCCAGGTGACGCGGCTGGGGCGGCGGGTCTATCGCGATGTGCTGATTCGACGTGAAGATCCCAAAGGCCGGCCCTACTACTGGATCGGCGGCGATCCGCCCGCTGGGGAGCCGGCGCCCGGGACCGACATCGGCGCGCTGGCCGCGGGCTATGTCTCCGTGACTCCGCTGAACCTGGACATGACGGATCAAGCGCAGTTGGCGCACTTGACCGGCTGGAATTTACAACTATAACGCTATCATTCTCAATATGATCGTGGGAGGAGTCATCATGCCGAAGTTCGCATACTTTGAGGGCAAGTTCGTCCCGTTCACCGAGGCTAAGGTCAGCATTATGACCCACGCTTTCAACTATGGCACGGGCGTGTTCGAAGGCATCCGCGCGTACTGGAACGAGCCACAGGCGCAACTCTTTGTCGTGCGCCTGCGTGATCACTACCGGCGTCTGCTCCAGTCAACCAAAGTGCTGCGGATGCAGCTCAGCCTCGACGCGGAGCAAATGAGCGACTTGACCGTCGAGCTGCTGCGCCGCGAAGGGTATCGCGAGGATGTCTACATCCGGCCGCTGGCCTACAAGGCCAACGAGGTGATCGGCGTGCGTTTGCACAACTTGACCGACGAGTTCGCGGTGTTTGCGACGCCGTTCGGCAAATATATCGAGCAGCAGGAAGGCGCCAAGGTGTGTTTCTCGTCATGGCGCCGTAACGATGATAACGCCATTCCCCCGCGCGGCAAGGTCACCGGGGCATATGTCAACTCGGCCCTGATCAAATCGGAGGCGATGTTGAACGGCTTCGACGAGGCGATCGTGCTCAATGCTGACGGCCACGTGTCGGAAGGCAGCGCCGAAAACTTCTTCATCGTGCGCGGCGGCAAACTGGTCACCACACCGGTCACCGCGAATATCCTGGAAGGTATCACCCGCCAGGCCATCATAGATCTCGCCAAAGTAGAGCTTGGGCTGGACACGGTCGAGCGCCAGATTGACCGCTCGGAGGTCTACATCGCGGATGAGGCATTCTTCTGCGGCACCGGCGTCGAAGTGACCCCCATCGGCTCGGTGGATCACATCCAACTGGGCAATGGCGGCATCGGCCCGATCACGCGCAAGATAATGGATCTGTACCAGAAGCTCGTCCACGGGGATGAGCCGAAGTATCGTCACTGGCTGACGCCGGTATATACGAAGTAAGAATGCGATACCGCAAAAGTCGTTTTGATGCTGTCACCCCTTCATTGTACTCACTATGACTTTCAAGCCTTTGCCGCGCCCTGATCGCTGGTACGCGATCCTGGTCATCCTGGGACTGCTGCTGTTGGCAGTCTTGGCGGTGCGCGCCATCACGACGCGGCCGGTGGATGGCTTGAGCTTTCTGCTGGCGCTTTGGGTTCTGGCGAGCCTGGGAATCGCCAGCTATTTGGGTAACCGCACGATCAGCGCCTTCACGCTGGAGTATTGGGTCACGCGGGATGGCGTCACGCTCGTCTGGGGCGCGTCGCGGCAGATCGTGCCGATGGCGTGCATCCAGCGCGTGCAGCAAGGCGCGCAGGTCGTCGGCCTGGATCGGTTGTGGCCCTGGCATTGGCCCTACACTGAGCGCCGCCGGCTGTGGGGCGCGGACATCGGCGTGGTCAACTCCTACGCGACCCGCCCCCTGCGCGAACAACTCATCCTGGTGACGGATCAAGAAAGTTATGGGGTTTCACCGGCCGACCCCCAGAAATTCCTGGCCGCCCTGCAGGCGCGCTTTGCGCTGGGCGCGGCGCGACCGCTGGCGATGGAGCTGCGCCGGCCGCCGTTGTGGACGTGGCGGCTGTGGCGAGACCGCAGCGCCCAGGTGTTGCTCCTGGCCGGGCTATTGGGGCTGCTGCTGCTGTCCGGCATCCTGACCTTCCGCTATCCGGGGCTGCCGCCTGACGTGCCGCTGCATTTCGACGTGCGCGGCATCCCCGACCGCATCGCGGCCAAATCCGGGCTGTTCGCGTTGCCGCTCATCGGGCTGATTACCTGGCTGACCAACCTGGTGATCGGCATCGTGCTCTATCGTCGCGCGCAGTCGGGGGCAGCATATCTGCTGTGGGGCGGCGCGGTGGTGGTTCAGGTGATCGCAGGGCTGGCCCTGCTGGGGTTGATGCGCTGACGGCGGCGCACGTGAACACGGAGAACATCGCGGTTCGTTTGTTCTTCGGACTGGTCTCCAGCGCCATCATCGGCGGCCTGGCCTATCGCAGCGCCGCGCTGTCGCGCAGCGGCGTGGCCGGCGCCATGGTGGTCGGCACGAGCGTCTTCGGCTTCGGGGGCTGGGTTTGGGGCGCCACCCTGATCGCCTTTTTTGTCAGCTCCAGCGCGCTGTCGCGGTTCGGCGCGAACCGAAAACGGGCGTTGGCGGACATCTTCGCCAAGAGCAGCCGGCGTGACGCGGGGCAGGCGCTTGCCAATGGCGGCCTGGCCGCGCTGATCGCCGTGGCGGCCGGTCTCGCGGGCCGGGACGCGCCGGTCTTCCCGATCCTGGCGCTGGCCTTCTATGGCGCGTTGGCCGCGGTGAACGCCGACACCTGGGCCACCGAATTGGGCGTGCTGGCCCGGCAGCCGCCCCGGCTGATCACTACTGGCCGGCTGGTTCCGACCGGCGCGTCGGGCGGGGTGACGCGGCAGGGGATCCTGGCGGCCCTGGCCGGCGGCGCGTTCATTGGACTGGCGGCGTTCATCCTGACGCAGGGCGTCGCCCTCATCACCACGGGCGCCTGGCTGCTGCGTGACTGGGCGCTTATCCCGGCCGCGGCCGTCAGCGGACTGGCCGGCGCGCTGTTCGATAGCGTGCTGGGCGCAACCGTGCAGGCGGTTTACTACTGCGATGCCTGTGGAAAAGAGACCGAACGACCTATCCACCGGTGTGGTCAGAAGACGCGGCCCTTGCGCGGATGGCCCTGGCTGAACAACGACTGGGTCAACCTTTGGGCATCGCTGGCCGGCGCAGTTGTCGCGGCCAGTTTGGCTTCTTTGATCTTTTGATCTCGTGCTAAGGTGGTCGGAATGATGACTGAGTTGCAGGCTCCGTTTCTCACTGTGGTGATCCCGTGTTACAATGAGGCGCGCAATCTTGAAAAAGGGGTACTAAACGAGGTTGCCGATTACCTTGTTCAGCAAACCTATACCTGGGAAGTCATCATTGTCAATGATGAGTCCACTGATGCGAGCAAGCAGCTAGTCGAGACATTCATCGCTGACCGGCCGCGTTTTTCGTTGGTGAGCATCCCCCACGGCGGTAAACCTGCGGCCGTATGGGCCGGAATCCAGCAAGCGCGCGGCAGGTTGGTGCTCTTCACCGATATGGATCAATCCACACCGATCGGCGAGCTGTCCAAGCTCTTGCCGTGGTACGATCAGGGCTATCAGGTCGTGATCGGCTCTCGCGGCAGCGAGCGCGTTGGCTTCTCGGCATTGCGCAAGCTCGGCAGCCTGGTCTTTCGGACGCTGCGGGGTCTGTTCTTGTTGCGAAGTATCGGCGATACGCAGTGCGGCTTCAAGTCATGCCGGCGTGAGGCGGCGCTGGCGGTCTTCCCCAGGCTGCAATTCTTCAAACAGGCCAGCCGGCCCAAGGGGTGGAAGGTATCGGCGTATGATGTCGAGCTGCTCTATCTGTTCGAGAAAGCGGGCTATGTCATCAAAGAGGTCGAGGTGGAGTGGCGCAACCGCGACGTGAGCGATACCAAGGGTCAGCAGGGGGAATTTGCCCGCTACGTTCGTGAGTCAATAGACATGGCCCGCGAAGTTTTTCGAGTGAAACGCAATGAGGCGCGGGGCATGTATCTGAAATAGTTGATGCGTGACGGATGGGAATCAGGGGGTCCATCTAACCTCGTGCGGGTTGCCGAAATTCGCCGCTTGGTATAGGATGAGGATAAGTTCGAGTTCCACCTACTTCGTACGGAGGAAAAACATGAAGAAGCTCTCTGTAGTACTGGCCGTGATCGTGATTGCCGCGTTGCTCATCACCGCGTGTGGTGGCGCGCCCGCCCCGGCCCAGGCGCCTGCCAAGGCGGTTGAGCCGACGAAAGCCCCGGCCGAGGCCGGGCAGACCGTGCCGACCCGGACCCCCGCGCCCGAACCGACCAAGGCGCCTGAGCCGACCAAAGCCCCGGCCGCTACTCAGGCCCCGGCGGCCACTGCGGCCGGCCCCACGCCGACCAGGACGCCGCTGCCCGCCCTCGCCGCGCCTGAGTGCGCGAAGATGGCGAATGCGCTGGCGCCCAAGGCCGGCGAGCTGGGCGCGGCCGATAAGCCGATCATCATCACCTTCGTGCCGTCGGTGGACACGGCGCTCATCAGCCGTGGCGGCGCCGCCCTGGCCGAGTGCCTGACCAAGATGACCGGCCTGACCTACAAGGTGGAAGTCGGCACCAGCGAAACCGCCTCGGTGGAAGCGATGGGCGGCGGGAAGGCCCACATGGGCTTTCTCAACACCTTCGCCGTTTTGCTGGCGAAAGAGAAGTACGACGTGGAAGTGGCCCTGGTGGCGCAGCGCAAGTACGGCGTGCTCCAGAAGGACGGCACGTACACCGCGTTCGACTTCGACCCTGACAAGGCGATGGCCGGCCAACTGACCTCTTATTACAAGCCCGAGTATTACACCAAGACCGGCTCTGGCATCAAGAAGCTCGAAGATGTTAAGGGTAAGACCATGTGCTTCACCAGCGCCAGTTCCACCTCCGGCGGCATCATCCCGCGCGCGGTCTTCAAGTCCCTGGGGATTGACCCGGACAAGGACATGAAGAGCACCTATGCGGGCGGGCATGACAAGGCCGCTATCGCGGTCTACAACGGCGACTGCGACGCCGGCGTGGCCTTCATGGATATTCTGACCGATAGCGCGACCAACCTGGCCGGCAAGTTCCCCGACATTGCCCAGAAGGTCACGGTGTTCGCGGTGGGCGACCGCATCCCGAACGACGGCCTGCAATACATCAAGGGCCTCGATCCCAAGATCAAGGCGATCACCACCGAGGCGCTCCTGGCGATCATGAAGGATCCGAAGGGCAATGCTGTCGTCAAGAGCATCTACAATTACGATGCCTTTGAAGTGGCTGACTTTGCCAAATACTACGGGCCGTTCAATGAGACCTTGAAGAAGGCGGGCGTGGACGTGAGCAAGCTGGTCCGGCAGTAAGATCGTTCTTACGTGCCAGGCATCTGCGAGATGCCTGGCACGTCGTCGTTGCGAGGAGCGCGGTTTGCGCCGAAGTATTCTCTTCCAATGAACGAGATTGCTTCGGCGCAAACGACAGGCCTCGCAATGACACCCTTCTTCCTTCTTCCCCACCGAGGAAGCCCATGCTACGCGTCGAGCATCTCACCAAAGTCTATCCCAACGGCACCCAGGCGCTGACCGATGTGAGCTTCGAGGTGCAGGACGGCGAATTCCTGGCCGTGATTGGGCTGAGCGGGTCGGGGAAGTCCACCCTGCTGCGCTGCATCAACCGCCTGATCGAGCCGACCGCCGGCCGGGTCATCTGGAACGGCGTTGACATCACCGCGGCGCCCAGCTCTGAGCTGCGCGGCATCCGCCGCCAAATCGGCATGGTTTTCCAGCAGTTCAACCTGGTCAAGCGGTCGTCGGTGCTGACCAACGTGCTTTCGGGCCGGCTCGGCTACGTCAATCCCTCGCAAAGCTTGTTCAACTACTTCTCCCCCGACGATCACCGGCGCGCCCTGGACAACCTGGCGCAGCTCGGCCTGGCGGACAAGGCGCACGTGCGCGCCGATTCCCTCTCCGGCGGGCAGCAGCAGCGCGTCGGGATCGCGCGCGCGCTGATGCAGGAGCCGAAGCTGGTGCTCGCGGATGAGCCGGTGGCGTCGCTCGACCCGGTGCTGGCCCACTCGATCCTCAAATATCTGGAGCAGATGAACAAAGAGCGCGGCATCACTGTGCTGTGCAGTCTCCATTTTCTCGATCTCGTCCACCGCTACGCCACCCGCGCCATCGCGCTCAAGGATGGTCGGCTTGTCTTCGAGGGGCTGCCGAAACAGATTGACGACGCGCAGTTTAAGGCGATTTATGGGCAGGAAGCCGAGCGGGTTTCGATTGTGTGAATGGCGAATGGCGAATGGCGAATCTGCGCGACTTACGGGTCGAAGTCGAAGAACTTGATGATGGCGGCGACTATCGGTATCTGGGTACCAGCCCCGATTTGTCCAATCTGATCGTCGTCGGCGATACCATCGAAGACGTGCTGGCATTGGCGCCGGGCGTTGCACGCGCGTTGATTGAAGCGATGCGCGAGCATGGTCAAGCTGTGCCCAACCTCCAATTCCAAATCCCCAAAGACTGCATCGAGCGACCATGAAAGCATCTCTTTCCGTACGAACACGCCCGACCGGCCCAACCCTACCATCCTTGCTTTCCCTGTTGATCCCCGGCGCGGGGCAGTACACTCTGGGGAAACGCGAGCGGGGCGTCTTGATCTTCATCGCGGCGCTGGCGCAAGGCTACCTCATCCCCTGGGCGTTGGATAACTTCCACACCGCGCAGATATCGCTCGCCGGGCTGCAAACAAGCTGGCTCTTCGCCCTGTTTGCGCTCTTTTGGCTTTGGAACATCTACGACGCGTATCGTTTGGCGACCGGCAAACGTGGTCTGGATGGCTTGGGGCTGATCCTGCCGGTGGTGGTCATCTATTTCATCGCCTGGCAGGTGACAGACGTGCGGCTCGACCGCCTGGTGACGCGCTTCGGGAATGCGCTCAAGATCGGCAACGACCTCATCCACCCGGATCTGTTCACGCGGAACGCGGCCGGCCAGTGGGTCCCCAGCGAGAATTTTGGTTATATCTTCGGCAGCATCGTGTCCAAACCGGCGCCCGATCTGCTGGCGCGGCTGGGGTTGGTGCAGCCGGGCGCGACCGTGCCCACCTTCCAGGCCGGTAAGATCGTCGAGACAATCGCGCTCGGCCTGATGGCGACGATCTTCTCTACGATCATCGCCATCCCGGCCAGCTTCCTGGCTGCGCACAACATTATGTCGCGCATTCCCGGCGGCACGGTGATCTACTACGTCGCCCGCACTTTGTTCAACATCGTGCGGGCGGTAGACACCCTCATCTGGGGCTTGATCGTCGTCCTGTGGGTCGGTCTGGGTTCGTTCGCCGGCGTGATTGCCCTCACCATCCATTCGGTCGCGGCCCTGGCAAAGCTGTTCTCCGAAGAGGTCGAGCACATTGACCCCGGCCCGATCGAAGCCATCACGGCGACCGGGGCCAACCTGCTGCAAACCATCCGCTACGCGGTCATCCCGCAAATCGTGCCGCCGTTTCTGGCGTATGCGCTGCTGCGGTGGGACATCAACATGCGTTCGGCGACGGTGGTCGGCTTTGTCGCCGGCGGCGGCATCGGCTACTTCGTCGTGGAGACGATCCGCAAGAGCGGGTACACGCAGTACGCCGCCGCGCTGTGGGCCATCGCCGTCGTCGTGATCCTGGTGGACTACGTGAGCGCGAAGTGGCGGGAGCGCATCATCGTCGGCGCGACGCAGACCGTCGAGGGGCCGCCGCGGCCGTTCTACAAGTCGCTGCGCGCTTGGTTCTACCTCCTCGTCGGCTCGGCGCTCTTTGTCTATTTCTGGCAATTGAGCGGCATCAACCTGAAGCTGCTATTCGATCCTGCGCCGACGCTCGGCCTCTTCGTGCAGCGCTTCCTCTCCTTCAATCTCGATCCCGAAGTGATCAGCGTCGTCATCCGGGAGATGATCACGACGATCTTCCAGGCGCTCCTGGCGACGACGTTGGGCGCGCTCCTGGCGATTCCGTTCAGTTTCCTGGCCGCGCGCAACCTGACCGGCCGCAGCCGCTTCTCGATCTGGATTTACTATCTGGCGCGCGGTCTCTTCAACGTGCTGCGCTCCATCGAGGCGCTGCTCTATGTAGCGATCTTCTTCTACTGGGTGAGCTTTGGCAGCTTTGCGGGGATGCTGGCGCTGGCGGTCACGACCTTCGGCTTGATCGGCAAGCTCTTCTCGGAGGCCATCGAGAACATTGACGCCGGGCCGCTGGAGGCGATCACCGCGACCGGCGCGACGCGACTGCAAGCCATCGTCTACGGCATCTTGCCGCAGATCATCCCGCCTTTCGTCTCCTATGCGATTTACCAGTGGGACATCAACGTGCGCATGGCGACCATCGTCGGCTTCGCAGGCGGCGGCGGGATCGGCAACTTGCTATACAATGACTATTTCCCCTTCAGCAAATATCGCTCGGCCGGCACGGCCGTCGCGGCGATTGTCATCGTGGTGGCAATCATGGACTTTGTGAGCGCGAAGTTGCGCGAGAAGCTGGTGTAGAGCAGCCGGCAACGGATGGCAGCGGATAAACGGATGACGCGCTGTATTGGCCGGGCAGGGTCGAAAACGGACCGCGCCTATTTCCCCCGTTCTCCTCGCACATACGGCAACCCCAACGCCGCCGGCGCGCCCAGGCGCTTCTTCAGCGCCTCGCGTGAGCCGATCACCAGGATCAGGATGACGAGCGCATAGGGTACCATTTGCAGGTAGAAGCCCAGCTTGGGCATGTAGTAGAAAGGATTGGCCAGCCCCAGCAACAACTGCGGCCCCTGCAAGTCGAGGATGAGCCGGCGCACCGCGCCGAACATGTAGGCGCCTGCCAGCGCCCGCCACGGGTTCCACTGCGCAAAGATCACCAGGCCGATGGCGATCCAGCCCTGCCCGGCCGTGGTCAGCTCGCTGAACCAGCCGGGCGCCACCGCCAGACTGATCGTCGCGCCGGCCAGCCCCGCCAGCAGGCCGCCGGCAAAGACGTATAGGTAGCGCAGCCGGAAGACGTTAATGCCGAGCGCATCGGCCGCCGCGGGATATTCGCCCACCGCGCGCAGGTGCAGGCCCGGTCGCGTCCGATTGATGTAGAACCAGACTGCCGGAGTCAACAGATACCCCACATATACGAGCACGCTGTGATTGGTGAAGAAGATCGGCCCAATCAGCGGGATGCGCGCCAGGAGTGGGATGCTGAAGGAAGGCAGGAGCGCCACCGTGCCGGCCTTGCTCAGCCCTTCGCCCAGCACCAGGCTGATGCCGACGCCGACGAAGTTGGTCGCCAGCCCGCTGACCACCTGGTCGGCCTGGAAGCTGATCGTCACCGCCCCGTGCAGCAGGCTCAGCAAGCCGGCAGCCAACATGGCGAAGAGGACCCCCAGCCACGGCTGTCCCAAATCTACCGCGGTCTTATAGGCGGTCATGGCGCCGATCAGCATCATGCCTTCGACGCCCAGGTTCAGCACCCCCGAACGTTCCGCCAAGATTTCGCCGACGGCGGCGAACAGGAGCACGGTTCCGGTTGCGACACCGGCCTGGAAGATGATGATCCAGTCAAGCATGGGACGCTACCTCCGCACGATTCGCACGCGATATCGCAGCAAGACATCACTCGCAATCACGCAGACCAGGATGATGCCCTGGAGCATACGCGGGACGCCGGAGGGCTGGATTTCGCGTCCGGCCAGGATCAAGCCGCCGAACAGGATAGAAACCAGGATCACCGCAAAGGGGTTGAGTTTTGCCAGCCAGGCGATGATGATCCCGGTGAAACCGTAGCCGGGTGAGATCGCGCCTTGCAGGCGATGCACCACGCCAGAAATCTCCGACATGCCGGCCAGCCCGGCCAGCCCGCCTGAAAGCATCATCACCAGCACGGTGTTGCGCACGATGCTCACGCCGGCGTAATTCGCCGCGCGCGGGTTGTCGCCGATCAGACGGATTTCGTAGCCCCACCGGCTGCGGTTGACGATGAACCAAATGATGACCGCAGCCGCGATGCCGAAGACGAAGCCCAGGTGCAGCGTCAACCCGGCGAAGGCGTCTATTTGCGCAGCCAAGTCGGTCAGGCGTGGCAGCCACGCGCTCTTCGGGAAGACCGGCGACATCTGAAAGCCGCCTTCACTCCAGGCGCCGAACACCCAATAGAGCACCCACGATACGGCGACGTAGTTCATCATCAGGGTCGTCACGACCTCATTGACGTTGAGCCGCGCCTTCAGATAGCCGGGCAGCCAGGCCCACAGCGCGCCGCAGAAGAAGCCGACCAGCGCCATGGCCGCCAGCATGATCGGCGCGGGCGTCGTCTTCGGCAACAGCGGGATGAGCACCACTGCGCTGGCGCCCCACGCGCCCAGGAAGAACTGTCCCTCGGCGCCGATGTTCCACAGCCGCATCCGAAACGCCAACGCGCAGGCCAGCCCGACAAGGATCAGCGGCGTCGCCTTGACCAGCGTGTCGTTGAGTACACCGACGCTGCCGAAGGCCGCCTTCGCGATGTGGAGGTACGACCGGATCGGGTCGCCGCCCGCCAGCGCGATGATGAACCCACCAATGATGAAGGCCAGGATCAACGCCCCCACCGACGTCGCCGCCGGCAGCCAACCAGGGGTCTGCAATCGCGGCTCGACGCGTATCGCGAACGGAAAACGAAAACTACTCCCAGACATCTCGCTTGCCGCCATCGTCTCTCACTCCTCCGCCGGCCACACGGCCACGGATGAACGCGGATTTCCATAGATCAGAGACCGGGAACCAATTCTAATCCGCGTATATCAGCGCCAATCCGCGGCATCTCAGGCTTGTTTGACCATAGTCTCCAACCGCTGTCCGGCCATCATCAGGCCGATCTGCTCCAGCGTCGCTACCTCGGCCTTCAACTCTCCCATGATTTCACCTTCGTAGATGCCAACGATGCGGTCGGAAAGGGACATGAGTTCGTCAAGTTCCTCCGAGATCAGGAGGAGCGCCGTGCCGCGCGCACGCTCGTCGAGCAGGACGCGATGCACCGCTTCGATCGCCCCCACATCCAGGCCGCGCGTGGGCTGCACCGCCACAATCAGCTTCGGGCCGGCCGACATCTCGCGCGCCAGGATCGCCTTCTGCAGATTGCCGCCAGAGAGCAGGCGCGCCTGGACATTGACAGTCGGCGCCGCAATGTCATAAGCCTTTTTCAGCGTTTCGGCCTGTTCCTTGATCGCCGGCCGGTTCAGCACCCAGCCGTTGGAGATCGGCGCGGCGCGGTAGTTCTTCATGATCAGGTTGTCGGCCACGCTGAGGCCGGGCGCGCTGCCGACCCCCGTGCGATCCTCCGGCACGTGGGCAACGCGGCGCGCAATCGCCGCGGCAGGGGCGCGATTGACGATATCCTCGTCGTTGATCAGCACCTGGCCGCACGTGCATTTGCGCAGGCCGGTAATCACCTGAGCCAGCTCACTCTGACCATTGCCCGCTACCCCGGCCATTCCGACAATTTCGCCCGCCCGCACCTGCAATGCGAGATTTTTCAACGCGGGCAGCCCTCGATCATTGTCTGCACAGATATCGCGCAAATCGAGCACCGTAGCGCCGGGCTGCGCGGGTGGTTTTTGCAGCGTGAAGACGATCTCCCGGCCCACCATCAGTTGCGCCAGCTCGCGCTTGGTCACCGAACGGGCGGGCAACCCGGCCGCCGTTACCCGGCCGTGTTGCAACACGGTGATCCGGTTGGCGATGGCGAGCACCTCGTCGAGCTTGTGGCTGATGAAAACGATGGAGTGGCCGCTGGCGACCATGCCGCGCAGAGTGACGAAAAGCTCCTCGACCTCCTGGGGCGTCAAGACCGCGGTCGGCTCATCCATGATGAGCACGCGCGCGCCCCGATAAAGCATCTTCAGGATTTCCACGCGCTGCTGTTCGCCGACCGAAAGCTGCCAGAGCTTGGCTTTCGGATCTACTTTAAGGCCAAATTTCGCCTGGAGCTCCAGGACGCGGCGATCTAAGTCGGGCAGGCGCAGGAAGAAACGGGGGGTCTCCAGACCCAGGACGATGTTTTCGGTAACAGTTTGCGAGGGGACCAACATGAAATGTTGGTGGATCATGCCAAGCCCGGCCGCGATCGCGTCGCGCGGAGAATTGAAGCTGACGCGAGCGCCGTTCACCAGGATCGTGCCCGCTTCCTGCTTGTACATGCCAGCCAACACATTCATTAATGTGCTCTTGCCGGCGCCGTTCTCCCCCAGCAAGGCATGTACTTCGCCCTGGCGCAGATCGAAATCTACATGATCGTTGGCAAGCACACCAGGGAACCGCTTGACGATGCCGTGCATCTCGACGGCGTTGACGGTTTCAGGCATGGGGAACCTCACAGAGGGACGGCTGGTCAGTTGGTGAGACAGTAAGTTGGTAGATCGGGCAACCCAATCTACCAACTTACCAATTTCAGTAGATCACGATTTAGATGCTTCCAGCCGATCCGTAACCGGTAGTCGGGGGTCGCAGACCCTCTTCGAGCTTGAATCTATGATCTACTGAATCTATTAACTCACTGCTTCGGCAACTCGGCCGTGATGCCATCGGCCCACCAGTACATGCAGTATTTGCACTTCAGACCCTCGGCGCCGGGCGGGAACTGATCGAGATCCGCCTGCTGCATCTTCTCGCCCTTCGGGACGATGACCTTGCCCTTGTTGTCCTTGACCTCACCAGCGAAGACATCGAAGCGGGTGAACTGACCCTTGTTCATCTTGGCCAGGATGTCCTTCACTTGCATCATAACATCCGCGGGCAGGTCTTGCATGCCCTTGGTTGGCTGCTGGCCTTCCATCAAGCCATAGAGGCCCAACGCGCCAGAGTCGGAGTCGAAGTATTCCCAACCCGGCTTGTAGGTGCCAGCCTGCACCTTCTTGGCGATGTCGGTGTAGACCGGCCCCCAGTTCCAATACGGAGCGGTCAGACAGCGTTCCACCTTGCAGGAGCCCACCCAGTCATAGGTGATGCCCCACTTGCCCTTCGCTTGCGCCACGTCGGCCACGGCGGGCGTATCCGCGCCCGTGAAGACGACCTGCGCGCCCGCATCGAACAGCGACTCAGCGGCCTGCTTTTCGAGGACCGGATCGTGCCAGGTGTTGATCCAGCGCACATCCATGGTGCATTCCGGGCAGGTTTTCTTCATGCCCAACGCGATGGCGTTGCCCAGACGCAACTCTTCGGGGATAGGGAAGGTCGCCATATAGCCCAGCTTGGGGTTGCCGTCCTTCTTAGCGCGCGCGCCAGCGAGCATCCCGGCCAGGTACTTCATGTTCTCCATCGCGCCGAAGAGGTTGCCGAAATTCTTGCTATTGGATTTGAAGCCGCTGATGTGGACGAACGTGACCTTGGGGAACTCGTTGGCGACCGTCTCCATCGGATCCATGAAGCCGAACGAGGTACCGTAGATCAGGTTGAAGCCCTTGCGGGCCAGGCTGCGGAACACCTGCTCGGAATCGGCTCCTTCGGGCACGTTCTCGACATAGGCAGTGTTCGCGTTCTCCATACCCTTCTTGATGAATTCCAGCCCTTCATAGTGGGCCTGGCTCCAGCCGCCATCATCATGCGGGCCGATCAGGACCATCGCGATGTTGAACTTACCGGCCTGGACATCCGGGATTTGCAGGCTGACTTTCTCGGCCGGCTTGGCCGGTTCGGGCGCCTTGGTCGGCTCGGCTTTGGCTGCCGGCGCCGCCGGGGCCGCGGGCGCAGGCGCACACGCGCCAACAATCATCGAGAAGACAACCAACAGAGCCACAAAACCCCAAACGCGATTGTGAGACATCGGTTTTTCCTCCTTCTGCGAACGTGATGAAATGGACGAAACGGACAGGGGAGATTCGACTAGCGCTGCTTGACCACCGCCTTTCTGTAGATGCAGAACCCGGCGTGCGGGCCGGCGCACATCACCCGGCCACACCTGCTATTGTAGTCGAAAGCGGCGATTGTGCAAATGACTCGCGTCATGTCCACACAAAGGGCGGTGAGTGTGGTATAATCGGCCAACCGTGCTGAACGCCAGCTATCAGTTTTCAGCTTCTGGGAGGAGCTATGGAACGGAATGGTATGATCCGCGTGGCGCGCGGGGATGCGCCCGCCGATCTGGTGCTGCGCAACGCCAAGCTCGTGAATGTCTACTCGGGAGAGATCTACCCCGGCGATGTGGCGATCTACAATTCCCGGATTGCCGGTATCGGCCCTGGCTATGTGGGGCAGCGGGAGATTGAGCTGAACGGCAGCTATCTGGCGCCCGGCCTGATTGACGCCCACGTGCATATCGAGAGCGCCATGGTCGGCGTGCGCCAATTCGCCCAGACCGTGGTGCCCAAAGGCGTGACCTCGGTCATCGCCGATCCGCACGAGATCACCAACGTGCTGGGGCTGGATGGCATCCGCTACATGTTCGATCAGGCCAAATACGGCCAGCTCAGCATGTTCGTGATGGTGCCTTCGTGCGTGCCGGCCACCCACATGGCCACTGCCGGTGCCTATCTCGAAGCCAAAGACATCGCCGCGCTCCAGAACGACCGGTGGGTGTTGGGCCTGGGTGAGATGATGAACTATCCCGGCGTGGTCAATGAGGACTCGAATACGCTGGAGAAGATCGAGGCGTTCAAGACGCGCGTGCTCGACGGTCACGCGCCAGGCTTGACCGGCAAGGCGCTGAATGCCTATCTGGCCGCCGGCATCGGCTCGGATCATGAGTGTACGGATGTGCGCGAGGCGCAGGAGAAGCTGCGCCTGGGGATGTACATCTTGATCCGTGAAGCGACGAACGCCCACAACCTGGCGTCGCTGTTGCCGCTCCTGACCCCCGGCAACGCCCGGCGGATCTGCTTCTGCACCGACGACCGGCGCCCGGCGGATTTGCTTGACGAGGGGGGCGTGGACCACCTGGTGCGCGCGGCGATCCGTGCGGGTGTGGATCCGGTAACCGCGATCCGCATGGCGACCCTCAATACGGCGGAATGGTTCCGACTGTACGACCGCGGGGGCATCCGGCCCGGCCACCGCGCCGATCTGATCATCTTCGATGACCCGCAGGAGTTCGCCGTCCGGCTGGTAATCCGCAGCGGTCAGGTGGTGGCCGAAAACGGCAAGATGCTGCCCTTCGAGCTGCCGGAGCGGCCGTCCTACCTGCGCGGCTCGATGAACGTGAATTGGCACACCGTAGATTTCACCATCCCGGCTGAAGGCCGGCGCGCCCACGTCATCGGCGCCGTGCCCGACTGCCTGATCACGGAGGATCGCACCCTGGAGATCCCCACGGCCTCGGGCTTTGCGATCCCTGATATTGAGCGTGATATCATCAAGATGGCGGTGATCGAGCGGCACATGGCGACCGGTCGGGTGGGCAAAGGGTTCGTGCAAGGGTTGGGATTGCGACGGGGCGCCATCGCCTCGACCATCGCGCACGACCATCACAACCTGGTGGTCGCCGGTACCGACAATATCTCGTTGAGCACCGCGGCCGGCGCCATCGCGGACATGGGCGGCGGGCTGGCCGTGGCCGATGGCGTGCGCATCCTCGCCCGGCTGCCGCTGCCGGTCGCCGGTCTGATGTCGAACAGGCCGATCACCGAGGTGCGCCGCGCGCTCGACGATGTCATCGGCGCGGCCCGCACCCTGGGCGCCAGCCTGCACGACCCCTTCATGGTTCTCAGCTTCCTGGCGCTGGAGGTGATCCCACATATCAAGCTGACAGATATGGGGCTGGTAGATGTGGATCAGTTCAAGTTCGTGCCGTTGTGGGTGGAGTAGATTATGCGCCAATACACCGCTGACAACCTGGTCGTGCACCCCGGCAATTCGACCGAGCCGGGCGTGATCGTCCATGTGTCCCCGGCGATCGCCGGATGGGACACCATCCATTTTCAGGCCCGCCGGCTGGTCGCGGGGGGCGCGTGGTCGGCGCAGACGGCCGGGCACGAGCTGGCGCTGGTGGTGCTGGGCGGCGCGCTCGACGTGACATCGGCGCGCGGCCGGTGGACGGGGCTGGGCCGGCGGCCGCACGTCTTCGCGGGGCTGCCGTATGCGCTCTATCTGCCGCGCGACACCGCCTTCACCGTCGCCAGCCAGACCGCTTGCGAGTTTGCGGTCGCCTGGGTCGCCGCCGATCGTGATTTCGCGCCGCAGTTGGTGACGCCGGCCGAGGTCGGCATCGAAATTCGCGGGGGTGATCACGCGACGCGCCAGATCAACCGCATCCTGCCGCCCGGCTTCCCCTGCCAACGTCTGGTGGTGGTGGAGGTCTACACCCCCGGCGGCAACTGGTCGAGCTATCCGCCGCACAAACACGATGTCCACACTGTAGGGGCCGACGGCAGCCCGCTCCAGGCCGACCTGGACGAGATCTACTACTACAAGATTGACCGGCCCGAAGGCTACGCCCTACAACGGGTCTACACCGACGCCGGGTCGCCGCTGCACCGGGCCGGCTACCCGATTGATGCGGCCGTGATCGCCCGCAACGACGACGTGGTGTTGATCCCGGAAGGCTATCACCCGGTCGCCAGCCCGGTCGGCTACACCACCTACTACCTGAACGTGCTCGCCGGCAGCGCCCAAAGCCTGGCCGCCGCAGATGATCCGCAATTCGCGTGGGTCAAAGAGAGCTACACAACACGCGACCCACGCGTGCCGATTTATGGCGTGTAACTCACGTGCCAGGCACTTGCGAAGTGCCTGGCACGTCAACAGGAGTAATTACATGGACATCCAAACTGAGCGCCTGACGATGGCGCAAGCACTCATCAAGTTCCTCAAGGTGCAATATGTCGAACGGGACGGCGTCGAAATCCCCTTCTTCGCCGGCTGCTTCGGCATCTTCGGCCACGGCTGCGTGGCTGGCGTGGGCGAGGCGCTGCTCGCCAATCCCGATTTCCGCTATTACCAGGTGCGCAACGAGCAAGGCGCAGTGCACATCGCGACGGCTTACGCCAAAGTCAAAAACCGGATGCAGACCTTCGCCTGCCTGTCGTCCATCGGGCCGGGCGCCACCAACATGATCACCGGCGCGGCCACCGCGACCATCAACCGGCTGCCGGTGCTGATCCTGCCGGGCGACATCTTCGCCCGCCGCAACGTGGCTCCGGTCTTGCAGCAGCTTGAATCGCCGCAGAGCCAGGATGTCTCGGTCAACGACTGCTTCAAGCCGGTCAGCAAGTATTGGGATCGCATCAACCGGCCTGACCAACTGCTGACCGCCCTGCCCGAAGCCATGCGGGTGCTCATCAGCCCTTCCGAAACCGGCGCGGTGACGTTGGCATTGCCGCAAGACGTGCAGACCGAAGCCTACGACTACCCGGCCGCGTTCTTCCGCAAGCGCGTCTGGCGCATCATGCGCAACCGGCCCGATCGAGCCGCGCTCGTGCAAGCCGCCGCGCTGATCCGGGCCAGCCGGCGGCCGATAATCGTGGCCGGCGGCGGCGTGATCTACGCGGACGCGACCGCGGCGCTGCGCGAATTCGTGGACGCCGCCGGCATCCCGGTGGGCGAGACGATGGCCGGCAAGGGCAGCCTGCGTTGGGATCACCCGCTGAACCTGGGCGCGGTCGGCGTGACCGGCACGCTGGCCGCCAACCGCATCGCCCGCGACGCCGACCTGGTGATCGGCATCGGCACCCGCTACAGCGACTTCACGACCGCGTCCAAGACCGCGTGGCAAAACCCCGCCGTTCGCTTCATCAACATCAACGTCACCGAGTTCGACGCGGGCAAGCAGCATGGGCTGCCGGTGGTGGGCGACGCTCGCGAGGCGCTGGCCGAGCTGGCCGGGCTACTGGCCGGCTACGCGGTGGCGCCCGCCTATCGCGCGGAGGCGCAGCGGCTCCATGACGAATGGGATCGCGAGGTGCAGCGCATCTACGACATCCGCCTCAGCCCGCTGCCCAGCCAGGGAGAGTTGATCGGCGTCATCAACGAGGTTTCTGGCCCCGACGCGATCATGCTGAACGCGGCCGGCTCGATGCCCGGCGACCTGCACAAGCTGTGGCGGGCGACGCACCCCAAGAATTTCCACATGGAGTACGGCTACAGTTGCATGGGCTACGAGATCGCGGGCGGGCTGGGCGCCAAGCTGGCCGCGCCGGAGCGCGAGGTCTTCGTAATCGTCGGCGACGGCTCCTACCTGATGCTGTCGTCGGAGCTGGTGACGGCGGTGCAAGAGGGGATCAAGCTGATCGTGCTGGTCTGGGACAACGGCGGGTTCAAGAGCATCGGCGCACTCAGCCGCTCGCTGGGGCTGGACGGCTTCGGCACGCGCTTCATCAAGCCGGTGGATGGCGTGCTGGTCGGCGATTGGGTGGGCGAACGGCTTAAGCCGTCGGTCGAGCCGTTGCCGATTGATTTCGCCATGAACGCCCGCAGCCTGGGCTGCAACGTGATCGAGTGCGCCACGCGCGACGACTACGTGGCCGCGCTGCGCGCCGCCGTGGCCGCCGATCACACGACAGTCATCGTCATCAAGAACGACCGGCTGCACGGCGTCCCCGGCTATGAGAGCTGGTGGGACGTGGCCGTGCCGGAGGTCAGCACGCTGCCGACGGTGCAAGCCGCGCGCGCCGAATACGAAAAGATGCAGGCAAAGGAACGCTATTTCCTGGAATAGGTGGCCCAGCCGCGGCCATGCGTCGCCATCGTACCTGCGGTTAATGAACGTCAAGAAAATAAACCAGTAATCGTCTTCTCCGGCGCGCTGTGTGTCACGTGCGCCCGCCCGGCGATAAATCGACCGTGCTACCAGGCCGCGCCCCGTGAACGGGGCTAGATCCGACCGACGCACTGCCCAGCCCGGTTGACCGGGCGTTGCCTGGTAGCACGAGCCATTCATGGTCGTGCGGGCGTCAGTAACGGGACGCCTCGCCTATTACCTGGATAAATCTTAACGTTCATCAACGCGCTTGGCATAACAGACACCGAATGAATTCGGTGGTCCGGCCGCGCTATTTTCTCGACCGTCATCAATACGCATACAGCTCGCAGAGCAGAGAGCGGAGGACGCATGTCTCACATTTCTATCGGCAATGCCCCGTGCAGTTGGGGTGTGCTGGAATTCGACCTGGCGGGCAAAGCGGCCCCCTATGTCCAGGTCTTGGACGAGATGGCCGAGGCCGGCTACGCGGGCACGGAGCTGGGCGATTGGGGCTTCCTGCCCACCGACCCCGCCGCCCTGGCCGCCGAACTGACCGCGCGCGGGCTGACGATGCTGGGCGCGTTCGTGCCGGTCGCGCTGCGTGACCCGGCCAGCCATGCGCTGGGCAGCGCGGCCGCGCGCAAAGTGGCGCGCCTGCTGCGCGCCGTGGCCGACCGCACGACCGGCCATCTCCCCTTCCTGGTGCTGGCCGATAACAACGGCGCCGATCCCCTTCGCACGAAGTACGCGGGCCGCGTCACCCCGGCGCTAGGGCTGACCGACGCTGAGTGGCAGACCTTTGCGGGAGGCGCCGAACAGGTCGCGCGCACGGTGTTCGGCGAGACCGGGCTGCGCACCGTCTTCCACCATCACTGCGCGGGCTACGTCGAGACCCCCGACGAGATCGCCCGGCTGCTCAGCCTGACCGATCCGGCGGTGCTCGGGCTGGTCTTTGACACCGGCCATTACGCCTTCGCCGCGGGCGATTGCGCGGCCGTGGCCGGTGGGCTGCGACGCTTCGCCGACCGTATCTGGTACATCCACTTCAAGGACTGCCAGCCGCAGGTCGCCGCGCAATCGCGGGCCGAAGAGTGGGACTACTTCGCGTCGCTGCGGCGCGGCGTCTTCTGCGAGCTGGGCCAGGGCGGCGTGGACTTCCCCGCAGCGGCCGCGTGGCTGGAAACCCGACCCGACTTGACCTGGGGCATCGTGGAGCAGGACGTGCTGCCGGGCATGGGCCAGCCGAAGGAGTGCGCGGCGCGGAATCGGGCGTATTTGCGGAGCATCGGGTTGTAGAGTTGAGGTATGCGCCAGCATCCTGAGCGGAACCCCGCATCAGTCCGCGGGGTGAAGTCGAAGGATGCGGCCTTGGGCAGAAAATCGCTTCGCACCCTTCGACTACGCCGGGGGCACTACCCCGGCTCCGCTCAGGGTGCTCCGCTGGTATTATAAGCAAAGGAGAAACCATCCATGTCCAACATCCTCAACATCGGCGTCATCGGCGCCGGGCGCATCGGCAAGGTTCACATGGCGACGGTCGCCTATCGCACGCCGGGCGCATCGGCGCGCATCGCAGCGATTGCGGATGTCAACGGCGCGGCGGCCCGGCAGGTCGCGGCGCAGTTCAGCGTCCCCACCGCGGCCGACGATCCCGCGGCCATCTTCGGGGACAAAGCGATTGATGCGGTCTTCATCTGCTCTTCTACCGACACGCACGCCCGGTTCATCGAGGCGGCGGCCGCGGCCGGCAAGCACATCTTCTGCGAGAAGCCCATCGCGCTCGACCTGGCGGTGATTGACCGGGCGCTGGCCGCGGTGGAAAAAGCTGGCGTGAAGCTGCAAATCGGCTTCAACCGCCGCTTCGACGCCAATTTCGCCCGCGTGCGCCAGGCCATCGTCAGCGGCGAGATCGGCGCGCCCGCGCTGCTGCACATCATCAGCCGCGACCCCGGCCCGCCCCCCATCGCCTATGTCAAGGTCTCCGGCGGCATGTTCATGGACATGACCATCCACGACTTCGACATGGCCCGCTTCCTGATCGGCGCCGAGGTGACGGAGGTCTACACCCAGGCCGGCGTGACCGTGGATCCGGCCATCGGCGCGGCGGGGGATGTAGACACCGCCGTGATTATGCTAAAATACGCCAATGGCGTGATCGGTACGATTGATAACTGCCGCCGCGCTTCCTACGGCTACGACCAGCGGGTCGAGGTGCTGGGCAGCAAGGGCGCCATCGCCACGGCGAACAACTACCCCAACGCCGCGACGGTCAGCGATGGCGTCAGCGTGCGCCGCGACCTGCCGCTCAACTTCTTCATGGAACGCTACACCGAAAGCTTTGCGACCGAAGTTGGGGCGTTCGTGGATGCGGTGCTGCACGACAAGCCCACGCCGGTGACGGGGCACGATGGCCGCGTGCCGGTGGTGATGGCCCTGGCCGCGCTCAAGTCGCACCGCGAAGGTCGGCCCGTCAAGCTGAGCGAGATCGGATAGGGGTTGGAGATATGGCAAACATTCGATTCGGCATGGCCGGCCTGGGCCGGCTGGGGTATCGGCACGCGGAGAACATCGCGTTCAAGACACCCGGCGCCGAGTTGGCCGCGGTGTGCAGCATCGTGCCGCAGGAGTTGGAACGGGCCAGCCAGAGCTTCTCCGAAGCCGCCCGCTATTCGGACTACCACGAAATGCTGAAACATGCGGGGCTGGATGCGATCTTCCTCTGCACGCCGTCGGGGCTGCACGTGCGCCAGATTGAGGACGCGCTCGCGGCGGGGTATCACGTCTTCAGCGAGAAGCCGCTGGGCATCACCGTGGCGGAGTGCGAACATGCGGAGCGGGTGATCGCGGCGCACGGGGATCGGGTCTTCATGCTCGGTTTCATGCGGCGCTATGACGAGTCTTACGCCTACGCCAAGCAGCTCATTGACCAGGGGCGCATCGGCAAACCGTTCCTGGTGCGCGCCTACGGCCTGGACCCCGAGGCGATGGTGGCGGGCGCCATCCGGTATGCGCCGCACAGCGGCGGTATCTTTCTGGACATGGCCGTACACGAGATTGACCTGACCAACTGGTATATGGGCGGCACGCCGGCCAGCGTCTACGCCATCGGCGGAGCGTTCGTCCATCCTGAATTCGGCGCCATCGGTGATTGCGACAACGCGTGCGCCATGTTCCAATATCGCGATGGCGGGATGGCGATGCTCTACGTCGGCCGCACCGCGCCGCACGGCTATCACATCGAGACGGAGATCATCGGCACGCGCGGCACGCTCCGGGTCAGCCCGGTGCCGCAGAAGAACCTGGTGCAGGTCTTCAACAACGATGGGGTGCTTCAGGAATGCGTCGGCGGCTTCCTGGAGCGGTTCGAGGCCGCCTACCTGGCTGAGCTGCACGAATTCGTCGCGTGCATCCGTGAGGGCCGCCGGCCAGGTGTGACCGCGGCCGATGGCACCGCCGCGACCCGCATCGCCTTCGCGCTGACCGAGTCGTATCGGGTGGGGAAGGTCGTCAAGTTCTAGCCAGGCCGGCCAGCGCGCCGACAATCGAAACATATGGTTGGGATGGTTCGGACGGGGCCGTGTCAGATAGTACAAAGCCCTACTGACGCGCGGGCGAGCTTCGGTGATAATGGCGCTATGTAAAGTAACGAACGAGGATCGTTATACATCTTCAGGAGGGACACCATGATCGGGTTTGGGGGTTGGGGACTGTACTTGCTGTTCAGCCTGCCGGCTCTCATCTTGGGGCTTTGGGCGCAGTGGAAGGTGAAATCCACCTTCAGCAGGAATTCGCAAATCCGCACCATGCGGGGGTGGACCGGCGCACAGGTGGCGCGGGCGGTGTTGGACGGCAATGGGTTGTACGACGTGGCGGTCGAACGCGTCCAGGGTTTTTTGAGTGATCACTACGATCCGAGCAAGCGGATTTTGCGGCTCAGCCTGGAGGTCTACGACAGCCCGAGTCTGTCGGCGGCGGGCGTGGCGGCGCACGAGGCCGGCCACGCGATCCAGCACAAGCTGGCCTATTCGCCGCTGCAACTGCGCAGCGCGATGGTGCCCACGGTGCAAATCGGCAGTTGGATCGGGCCGATTATCTTCATGATCGGGTTCTTCATGCAGGGCGTGTTAGGGTCAACGCTGGCGTGGGTCGGCGTAGGGCTGTTCGCGGCGATAGCGATCTTCGCGCTGGTGACGTTGCCGGTAGAGTTCGACGCCAGCCGGCGGGCCAAGCAGCAGCTCGTCGCGAGCGGCGTCATCATCGGCAACGAGATGCGGGGCGTGAACGCCGTGCTCGACGCGGCCGCGTTGACCTATGTGGCCGGCGCGGTGCAGGCGATCTCGACGCTGCTCTACTACGTGTTCCTGCTGACGGGACGGCAGGAGGACTAGCGACCCGGACACGGGTTGGGTGAGTGCGGAGAGGCGGAGTCCATGACGTGGATGCCGCCTCTTTTGCCTTCTTGCCCCAGAGGATCGAATCGCTGCCAGGGAGGAGCTGATGATCAGGCGTATCTTGGAGCCGGCGCGTCATCTGGTGTTGTTCGCTGTCATATCATCGCTGGTCGCATCGGCCGCGGCGTTTCTTTGGGGCGCCTGGAAGACGGCGCTGGTCATCATCGAGCTGGCGACAACCACCGGCAAAGATCCATTGACAGCCGTGCGTCTGATCGAACTGATGGACAAATTCCTCATCGCGGCCGGCCTCTACATCTTCGCGGTGGGCATTTACGAGCTTTTCTTCGGCGACCTGAAGCTGCCGCAATGGCTGATGGTACACAACCTGCACGACATCAAGAGCCGTCTCAGCAGCATTGTCGTGCTCGTCATGGCGATTAGCTTCCTGGAACGACTGCTGGAATGGCAAGATCCGCAGGGTACCCTCTTCTTCGCCATCGGGATCACCCTTGTCACCGCGGCGCTGATCGCGTTCAGCTTCTTCGGCGAGAAGGCGTGACGCGGGTTGTGGTATAATAACCTCCGGCAAGCGCCTGTTCACCCGGCCTACTCCCGCGGAGGTCGCTCATGGAAATCGAAGCCAAGTTTGCGGTACCCGATCGCACGGCCTATCGCCAATTGGCGCGCCTCCGCTCGCTCGCGCATTTCACGCTTCGCTCCACCCGCGTCAGCCAGATCGCCGACCGCTATTTCGACACCGCCGACGGCCGATTGTTGCAAGGCGGGTACGCCTGTCGCCTGCGCACCGAGGGTGAGGTGATCGTCGTGACCCTCAAGGGGCTGGGTGGCGCCGCAGGCGCGGTGCATCGCCGAACCGAGGAGGAGGTGCGGCTGGCGCAGTGGTCGCCCGAGCCGGCCGCCTGGCCGGAGAGCCGCGCGCGCACCCTGGCGCTGGTGCTGACCGGCGGCGTGCCCTTGCTCCCCCTCTTCGACCTGACCCAACGCCGCTCCCGCGCCGACGTTCTCGAAGGGGAGCGCCGCGTGGCCGAGCTGAGCCTCGATGCCGTGCGCACTGACCTGACAAGTCTGCACAGACCTGTCAGGTCTTCGTACTACGAACTGGAGATCGAGTTGGCCCCCGCGGGCCATGAGACCGACCTGGCCGAGATGACCGCCGAACTGGCGAATACGTGGGCGTTGCCAGCGGAACCGCACTCCAAATACGAACGCGCGCTTGACATGCTGCGCCAACGCCAGGCCGCTGAGGCGTTGGCGGTGACCCCCGCAGAACGCCGGGCGATCGAAGCGCACGCGGCGGCCCCGGCCACACCGTTCGGCCATCGCGCCGCAGCCGTGCTTGGTTGGGAGGACGGGCTGCCGATCGCGGAGATCGCGAGCCGGGCCGGCTTGTCGGCTGGCCGGGTGCGCTATTGGGTGCGCGCGTTTCGCGCCAGTCGGCTCGGCATCTTCGGCGGCGCGGCAGCCGCGCCGATCCCACCGCCTATCGCCATGGTTAACTCGCCTGCGCCGCCGCCCGCTCCGCCGCCTCCGCCGGCCGTCGGAGGCCGAACCTCGACCGCGGCCACGGCCGGCGTCCGCAGCGTGAAGCAGCTCGCCGCGGCGCACGGGGTGGATCTGCCCCATGCTCGCCGCGTCGCCGACCAGGCGTGCTTGCTGTTCGACGCGCTCAAGACGATCCACAAGCTGTCCAAGAAACGCCGGCCGCTCCTGCGCAGCGCGGCCCTGCTGAACACCGTCGGCGCAGCGCGCGACTCCGAGCATCCCCACGCGACCGGCCGCGATCTCATCCTGGCCGCGCCCTTGCAGAAGATCAGTACAGCAGAGCGGCTCGCGCTCGGCTGCATCGTCGCCTTCGGCGGGGGCAAGCTGCGCGGCGACCGCGAGCCAGCGATGGCAGCCCTGGATGACAAGCTGCGCCGCGATGTGTTGCCGTTGGCCGCGCTCGTCCGGGTGGCCGAGGCGCTGGACGCCTCGCGCACGCAGCGCACCGAGATCCAGGCCCTCACCGGGGTGGATAGCCCGCGCTGCGAGATCACCCTTGCCGGCCCGGCGGCCGCGCGCGACGCGGCCCAGGCCAACAGCCAGGCCGACGCGTGGCGGCAGATCTTCAAGCACCAACTGGTCTTTGTCGGGACGCCGACCGGCGATGATAGCTCCGCGCCGCCGGCCGCCCCAGAGCTGCCGGCCGCGAGCGACGCCGCGACCGGCGCGGCCCGGCCCGTCGGCCCGGTCGAACTCCCGCCGTTGGCGGCCGACGACCCGATGAGCGAGGCCGGCCGCAAGGTGTTGGCCCTGCACTTTGGCCGGATGCTGGCGAATGAGGCCGGCACGCGGCTCGGTGAAGACCCCGAAGCGCTGCACGACATGCGCGTGGCGACGCGGCGGATGCGGGCCGCGTTCGCTCTGTTCGAGCCGTACTATGATGCCAAGATCATCCGCCCGTTTGGCAAAGGGCTGCGCCGCGCGGGCCGCACCCTTGGCGCGGTGCGTGACCTGGACGTGCTACTGGAAAAGGCCCGCGCCTACGCCGTCGGCCTGCCTGCCGGGGCCGACGGGATCGAGCCGCTGCTGGCGGCATGGGCGGCGGCGCGCGACATCGCGCGGGGGCAGATGCTCGAATACCTGGACGGGCCGGCCTATCGCAAGTTCGTGGCCGAGTTCGGCGCGTTTCTTGCCACGCCCAGCGCCGGGGCGGTCGCGCTGGCCCCCGACGTCGCAACGCCGTATCAGGCGCGCCACGTCATCCCGCGCCTGATTCTGACCCGCTACGCGTCGGTGCGGGCCTACGAACGGCTGCTGTCGGCGCCGGGAGCCGCATTGACCACCTATCACGCGCTGCGGATCGAGTGCAAGGGGCTGCGCTACGCCCTGGAGTTCTTCCGTGAGGTATTGGGCGAAGAGACCCCGACGCTCATCAAACAGGTGACCGCGCTGCAAGATCTGTTGGGCGAGCTGCAAGATGCCTGCGTCGCCGCGGGGCTGCTGGCGGATTTCCTGGATGATTACCGCAAGGAGATGCGCAAACAGGCCACAGCGGTTGACTTGACGGGGATCGAAGCCTATCTTGCTGCGCAGCACGCCCGGCAAGCCGAACTGTTGGCCGTCTTCCCCGCGCCCTGGGCCGATCTGGTCGGCCTCGAGTTCCGGCGGCGGCTGGCGTTGGCGATCGCGGTGATTTAGGGACGATCATGGAGGGAGTTCCATGCTCGAAAAAATAGACCTCACCAAAGAACTTAAGAAAAAGGATTGGAAGGAGTTGCGCCCCGCGTTGCAGCGCCAGCTCTACGACCTGGAACGCGCCGGCTTCGAGGCGGGGATGCCGACGATCATCCTGTTCGAGGGGTGGGACGCTTCCGGCAAGGGCACGACTATCAATATGCTGACCCAGCGGCTCGACCCGCGCGGTTTTCGCGTCTGGCCGATCCGGGCGGCGCGCACCTACGAGCAGAACCATCCGTGGCTCTGGCGCTTCTGGCTCAAGCTGCCCAACCGCGGCGAGATCGCGATCTTCGACCGCAGTTGGTACGGTCGGGTGCTCGTGGAGCGGGTCGAAAGGCTGATCCCCGAACAGGAGTGGCAGAAAGCCTATCGCGACATCGCCGATTTCGAGCAGATGCTGGCGGAGGATGGGCATGTGCTGGTCAAATTCTGGCTACACATCAGCAAGGCGGAGCAGCGACGCCGGTTCCGGCTCCTGGAGAAAGACCCCTTGCTGGCCTGGCACGTCGCGCCGGAGGATTGGGAGCATCACCGCCAATACGACGACTACTTGCAGGCGGCCGAAGAGATGCTGGAGCGCACCGAAACCGAGTGGGCGCCCTGGACCATCGTCGAGGCTACCGACCAGCAGTACACCCAATGGAAGGTGATGCAGACCATCGTGGACGCGCTGGGCCGCGGTTTGCGGGCGCGCGGCGTAGATACGGATGCGTTGAGCGCCGAAGCGATGGCCGCAAAAGCAGAGCACATAGCACATAGCACATAGCAAATCGGCAAGGGACGATTTTCGGATGCGCCGCTTTGCTGATTTGCTGATTTGCAATTTGCTATTTGCAGGAGGTCGCCATGTCCATCCTTTCACAAGTTAACTTGAATCAAGCCCTGACCCCGAAAGAATACGCAGAGCAGCTTATCCGGCACCAGGTGGCGCTCAGCCAGTTAGCCTATCAGGTGTATGTCCAGAAGCGACCGGTGGCGCTCGTCTTCGAGGGGTGGGATGCGGCCGGCAAGGGCGGCGCGATCAAGCGCTTGACCGAGCGCCTTGACCCGCGCGGCTATGTGGTGTATCCGATCGCCGCGCCGGCCGGCGAAGACAAGACGCACCATTATCTCTATCGCTTCTGGCGCCGGCTGCCGGAGCGCGGCCAGATCGCCATCTTCGACCGGAGCTGGTATGGCCGGGTGATGGTGGAGCGCATCGAGGGCTTCTGCACCGAGGCGGAGTGGAAGCGTGCTTATCGGGAAATTAACCAGTTCGAGCGTCAACTGGTGGATTTCGGCACAATCATCTTCAAGTTCTGGATGCATATCAGCAAGGATGAGCAGTTGCGCCGGTTCGAGGAGCGCCAAGGGACGCCCTATAAATCGTGGAAGCTCACCTCGGAAGATTGGCGCAACCGGGAGAAATGGGAACCGTATGAGACCGCCGTCGAGGAGATGCTGCTCAAGACCAGCACGGTCACCGCGCCGTGGACGATCGTCGAGGGCAACGACAAGTCGTGGTCGCGCATCCGGGTGCTCAAGACGGTGGTCGAGACATTGAGCCGGGAATTGGATTACCAGCCCGATATCCTCTCGGCGAAGCCGGACAAGGCCGCGAAGAAGCCAAAAGCCGATGGTGACGAAGATGCCGCCGGCAAGCATAAGAAGACACAAAAAGAGAAAGCTGCGGGAGCGAAGAATGACCATTGATGAAGCTCGAAGTCCGCAAGAAGCACCACGTCATCTTTGAGCAAGAGTTGTGACCCGGTGATCGGCCTGTTCGACTCTGGGGTGGGCGGTCTTTCGGTGGCGCGCGAGATCATGCGCCAACTGCCCGCCTGCCCGCTGGTCTACCTGGCCGACCAGGGCCATGCTCCCTACGGGTCGCGACCGCTGGCCGAAATCCGCGACTTTGCGGGCGGGATTACCCGCTTCCTCTTGGCGCAAGGGGCGCAGGTCATCGTAGTCGCCTGCAACACGGCTTCGGCGGCTGCGCTCCATTGGCTGCGCCGCGCGTTCCCCGATGTCCCTTTCGTCGGCATGGAGCCGGCGCTCAAGCCCGCGGCCGAGCGCACTCGCACGCGCCACGTCGGTGTGATCGCGACCGCCGCGACCTTCCAGGGCGAGCTGTTCGCCAGCCTGGTGGATCGCTACGCCTCCGATGTGGTGGTGCATACCCAGGTGTGCGCGCAGTTGGTCCCGCTGGTCGAGGCAGGCGAGCTTGACTCGCCGCGCACGCGCGCGGCGGTGGCGGGCTACCTGGCCCCGCTGGCCGCGGCCGGCATTGATGAGCTGGTGCTCGGCTGCACACACTACCCGTTCCTGCGGCCGCTGATCGAAGCGGTGGTCGGCCCGCATGTCGAGGTGATTGACCCGGCCGGCGCGGTGGCGCGACAGGTGGGCCGGATTTTGGCACAGCACGGCTGGGCCGTCGGGGATGCGGGCGATGTCATTGCGAAGAACGTCCTTTGCGATGAAGCAATCTCGCCTGGCAATGGGGATTGCTCACCCGCGCTAGACTGCTTCTTCACCACTGGCGATCCGGCGCGCTTCCAGGCTGCGCTTTGGCGGTTGCTGGAGGTGCGCGCCGTCGTCCGGGCCGCCACATGGAACGCCGCCGGCCAACTCCATTCGCCCAGATAATCCAACTATATCCCAAATTCATTTGGGATATAGTTGGGATAACCCCAACGTTCACCGGCCTTCGGCGGGCTGGAATTGGACCGTGGCGGCGCCCGGCAGCCGCGCCAGCAGGTTGACGACCGCCCGATAGAGCCACAGTTTGCCCGTGATCTCGACTTTTTGGGAGAGGGAATAGGGTCGGCCGGCCTTCCACCAGGCGTCCTCCCACTCCTCGTGCAGCCAGCGCGCCGCCCAGCGATAGAAGACCGTGTTGTACTTGCCGCGGCGGAAGAGCAGCTTGTTCTCGGCCGTATAGTCCCAATCGCGCATCCAATCCGCATCGAACACCAATCGGTCGCGCACGTGCTCGTAGAAGGGGGTGCCCGGCAGCGGGTAGGCGATGGTCGTGCTGAACTCGTCGGGCCGCGTCTCCCGCAGCAGTTTGACCGAAAGCTGCAAGTCCGCCCACTCCTCCGTCAGGTAGCCGACCATCATGAAGAAGTAGGTGCGGATGCCGAGCCTGTGGCACAGCTCGGCCGCCTGGTAGATCTGCGCGACCTTGGCGCCTTTGTTCATGGCGTTCAGCACCTTCTGCGAGCCGGACTCCGCGCCAAAGAAGATCTTGCGGCAGCCCATCTCCTTCAGGTCGGTCAGCAGCTCTTCGGTCGCCAGGTTGACGCGGGTCAGGCACTCGAAGGGGATCACGGCGTCGCGTTTGAGCGCCTCGTCACGCCACTGGCGCACCCATCGCTTATCCACGCCCGTGATGTCGTCCACGATGCGAAGCTGATCCGGGGCGAACGCGGCCTTGATCTGCCGCATCTCCTCGGCCGAGTTGGCTGCCGACCGGCTGCGATAGGTGCGGCCGAACACCGCCTTCTGGCACCACGCGCACGCATACGGACACCCGCGCGTGTTGATGAGGCTCAGCGACCAATAGCCGTGCACCGCGCGCCAATGCTGGCGATACGGCTCATAATCCACCAGGTCGCGCGCCGGGAAGGGCAGCGCATCGAGGTCGCGGATGAGCGGCCGCTCGGCCGTAACGATCACCTTGCCATCGTCACCCCGCAGTCGCAATCCGGCGATGTCGCGCAGATCGCGGAGGTAGTCCCCGCGCTGGAAGAGGTGATCGGCCAATTCCTGAATCGTCAGCTCGGCTTCGTCGAAGGCCACGATATCCACCGGAGTGTCGCCGTCCGCATCTTTGTAATACAGATAGCGTTCGGGGATACCGGTGGGGTCCGGGCCGCCCAGGATCACCTTGGCGCCGTAGCGGTGGGCGATCTCGGCCAGGGCGAGCGCATGGCGGCGCACGGTGATCAGCGCGGTGATGCCGACGACCGGCGGCCGCACCCGGCGCATGTACGCCTCGAATTCGCGGTAATCCTGCCGGAACGCACAGTCGAACATCTCGACGGTGTAGCCGCGCTTCCGCAGCACGGCCGCCAGGTACATCAGCCCCAGCGGGAAGTAGGGGGTCATGATCTTTTTTTCGATCGGGTCTTTGTCAATGAACAACGCGTGCACCAGGATGATATCAGGCGCCATGCTCACTCCGCACGATATAGGACTTACATAGTCGCACGTCATTGCGAGCGGTTTTTGCGAAGCAATCCCCTGCATCCAGGCGGCAGATTGCTTCGTCGCACACTACGCTCCTCGCAATGACGGTCCTACCAGGCTGACTGCGCAACTTCTTTCACGATACAACAGTCCGATAGCTGAACGCCGCCAATGTCTTTGTCCCATAGCCGCCGAAATGGCCCTTGCAATACTCCGGGCCGAAGCTGGCCTCGTCCGCGCCCTTTGCGCCATGCTCGGCGAGCAACTTGCGAATTTTGCGACGCATCTCCCAGCTCTCGAGCGCGCCGGCCGGCCTCATGCGCAGCACGGCTTCGGCCGCCGCGCGCACGGGGGACGGCGCTGGCTCGGTCAGTCGGCTTTCCCGCGGCGCGCCAGCCGCGTTCGGCAGATAGGTCTCGACCCACCCGTTAAATTGGCGCAGGCGGTGATAGATCGGCAGGCCGGTCAGGGGCACCATCTGCGCGACCTCGCGCGCGGTGTAAAGCGAGCGGGAATCCAACGTCAGAGCGCGTTCCGACAGGAAATAGTTCGGGCAGATCACGTCTCCGCGACGCTGCGCCAGGCGCACCAGGCCGATGACGAGCGCCCGGCAGAGCCACAGCCGGCCCGGCTCCGTCACGATCAGATAATCCAGGTCATCATCGGCGTCGCTGTTGTCCACCGCCAGCGCGCCGGTCACGGCCACCATCCGCACGAAGGGCAGCTTCGCGATTTGCGCGCCGTAGGCGACCGCCTTCGCCCACAGACCGGTCGCGACCCGCGCCCGCCGCCGGCGGATTTCGACGATGGGTGATCGGCCGGGGAGTGTGTAGAACGCGCCCGTGCGCTCCAGGCGCTGCGCGATCAACCGGCCGTCGTCGAGCAGCGCCTCGACGGCGGAGAGAGAAGCCGGGACGCCCGACAGGTAACGATGGATCTCCTGAGAGGTCAAGGGGTAGTCGAACAGGTCGGAATAGGCGATCGTCTCCACCACCGCGTCAGCCAGAGTCGCGGGGCTGCGCGCGCCGACCCCGGGGGCGGCCGCCCCCGGCTCTCGCGCACTGTCGCTGGATGGTTGGACCTCTGCCGCCACACGCGCCCCACTGTTGGGTGATTCAGTTCGCCATCATGTACCGGGCGTCTACGCAAGCGCCGGGCACGTCCGCCCCAAACTCCGACAATGGTAAAGGCGAATAGCCGCGGTGTCAAGTCGTGTAAATTACCAACCGGGCGCTTGGCAATCGTTGGTAAATGTGATATCCTGGGGGTGAGTTCTGCCCGGCGGCAGGCAGGTTCGGCAACGAGCGTCTGGTATGTTCCAAAGCGACAAGTGGCCCTTTACCCCCACGCGCCTGAGCGAAATCATAGATAGCGAGACCCTCGCGGTCGTCGAGGCCGGCTGTTCCTCGCGGCTGGGCCGCGCGCTGACCATCCTCGATTATTCCCCCGAGGTCGAGAGCTTCAGCTACCGGATCGAGTCCATCAACCTGCAGCAGCACTGGGAGAAGTTTTGCGCGCTGCTGCGGAATGATGCGGTCGTCAAGGGTGGTGAACGCGCGTGCCAGGACTGCGATCTCCGCGAAGCGCGCGTGTCGCTGGCCGAATTCCGCCGTTCGGGCAGCCTGAGCCGCGCCTGTCTGTGCCACATGGGGTTGTACGGCATGACCTATGTGGTGCGCGTGCATGGCCGTCCGGTGGCGCTGCTCATCTCCGGCCAATACCGGCCCGCGGAAGGGATCGAGGCGATCGTCGCCAACGTGGAGGCGTTGGGGACCGGCCGCCATGCGCACATTCGCCTGCCCGATACCCCTATCCGTATGGCGTTGATCGCTGTCGCCGCGGAGCTGCCGGTCGCGCCCGCGGATTTCGGTCAGGCGCTGCGCCGTGAGGCCGAGCACATCCAGCGCATCGCCGAGGCCGAGTATGAGCAGCGGCGCTACCAGTGGCAGCAGGCCTTCCTGGATACCCTGCGCGAGCCGACCGAGCACAACACCACCGCCAACCTGGATCAGCTTCGCCAGATCGTATCGCAGTTGTTGGCGCAAATCCGGGCGTTTTGTCGGTGCGAGTATGCCGTCTTCTTCGCTAGCGTGCAAGAGGGCAACACCGTACTGGCGCCCATTGCGGCCGATGGGGCGCCGCCGGCCATCGCCCACAACCTGCCGCATTTCAACTGGAAGAAGGCCGGGTTGCCCGTGGAAGGGTTCGACGCCAAACGCTGGAATATCGCGGAGTGGCGACCCGCGGCGCGGGCCGGCGCCGGCATGCTGGCCGCCAGCGCCAGCATCCGCGGCGACAACAGCGACTATTTCAGCACAGTGGGTTGTTTTCTGCCGACCGCCCTGGGCGGCCGGTATCGCGGGGTGCTGGCGTTGGGACCGTTCGCCGAGCCGGTTGACCTGAACGAAGAGCGGCGGTTCCTGATGGAGCTGGCCGATATCGTCGGCTCGGTGGCGCTCACCGATCTGGAGCTGCATTACCTGGAACAGGAGCGCAAACGCTGGCGCTCTACCGCCATGCTCCTGACCCATCAACTGCGCACCGCGCTGACGCCGATCACCGCGCAGGTGGGCCGCGCAAAGTTCCTGGCGCAAAAGATTCATCGGGACGATGTCGGCCCGCGCGTCGTGGATCTGCTGCGCCGCGCCGAAGACATCAGCCTGTGGCTGGCCGACAGCGCCCGGCAGACCCTCGAAGGCCACGTGCTCCACGTCGAGCCGGAGGACATGGAGTTCGAGCGGTATCCGCTCTCGGTGCTGCTGGCGAACTGCGCGGAGGGCTTCGCGGCCGACGCGGAGCAGAAGCACCGCCATCTGATCCTGGATCGCAGCGTCGAACTGCTGCCCGAAGCTGATATTGACGTGGCCCGGCTGACCATCGCGTTCAGCAACCTGCTGGAAAACGCGGTCAAGTATTCCTATCCCAACACCGCGGTCTATGTACGCGCCAGCCTCTTCTCGACCGGCAACCTGGACATGGCGAGCGCGCTGATCGAGGTGGACGACATCGGCGCGGAAATCCGGCTGGAGGATCGCGAGCGGATCTTCGAGCAGGGCCAGCGCGGTCTGATCGGCGCCAAGATGGGCCGCATTCCCGGCGCCGGCTTGGGGCTGTGGGAGGCGCGCGCGGTCATTGACGCACACGGCGGCGAGATCGGCGTCACCTGCGAGCCGACGACGATCATGCGCTCTCAAGGCCTGGCCTACCATGTCATCTTCTCGGTGCGGGTGCCGCTGCGCCAGAAACGCAACAGCTAACTCGACAAGGCTAGATTCGTCATTGCGAGCGGAGCGAAGCAACCTCCTTCGCAAAGCAGGAGATTGCTTCGTCCCACAGGGATGCTGCGCAATCGTACCCTTCGACTCCGTCAGCCAACCGGCGGCTGACTCCGCTCAGGGCGCTCCTCGCAATGACTGATGAACGGAGGAATCCATGCCCACCAAGCTGCGCAAGCTCTTGCTCTTCGAAGACGATTACGAGAGTATGCAGGATCTCAAAGAGTATATCGAAGAGGAGCTGGGCTGGCAGGTTGAGCTTTCGGCCCAGGCCGACATCCCCGAAAGACTGAAACGCGAGCGGTTCGACATGATCGTCGTGGATCTGATGATCCACCCGACCAGCTTCGACGCGACCGGCCGCCAGGTGGAGAATGTCCACTTCCCCGGCGTGCCGTGGGTGAAAACCGGCCTGGAGTTTCTGCGCCGCCTCCGCAAAGGGGAATTCGTCGCGACCCCCAACGCCGGTACCCCGTCCGACGTGCCGGTGCTGATCCTGTCCGCGGTGGCCGGCTATTCTGTCACCGATGAGCTGGGCAAGGTCATTCAAGTCAACGGCTATGTCGAAAAGCCATTCCGGCTGCACGACCTGGTGATGCGCATCCGCACGATGGTGAAGGAGTAGGGGCTATGCCGCCGCCTGGCCGCGATCTGGGGAACCTGAGCGATTCGCGCCGCGATGCCGAGCGTTACTACCGGCTGCTCCTGGCCCTGGAACGCGCCACCGACGAGGTCAAGGCGATGGAGGACCGGGGGCGTCCGGATATTGATGAGGTGTTGGGCCGTCTGCTGCCCGACCTGGCTCTGGCGCTTAATGCCAAGCAAGGCTTTGTTGTGGTCGCGCGTGAAGCACCGGGGGGTGAGAAATGCCTGGAAATCGCGGCGGTCTATCCGGAGGGGGATCTGCGCGGCCAACGCTTCCCGTGGAGCGACCTGTTTGCCCACCTGACGGAGGATGGCCGGCCGCGGGTGATTGATCCGCTGGGCGCGGAGACCCCCGCGCTGATCCCTGGGCTGGAGATTTTCAACGCGACCGCGGCGATCCTGGTATGCGCCCAAGGCGTAGTTGGCTCCCGGTTTGTCGGCATCTGTAACAAGCGCGACCCGGAGGGCGGCCCCTACCTGGCGTCCGATGGCCGGGTGCTGGACAACATCATCGAACTGGTCGCTATCGGCGCGCGCGTGGGGGAGCGCCACGCCCAAGAGCTGCAGAGCGTCCAGAAGACCTCGACCGCGGTGAGCGCTGAGTACGAGCTGGAGCGGCTCCTGCCAATGATCAGCAGCCAGGCGGCCGCGGTGTTCCGCGCGCCCGCCACCAGCGTCATGCTCTGGGACGAGGGCGAGAAGAACCTGGTCGTGAAGGCCAGCAGCGGCTTGCCCGAAATGTTCGAGGCGGATCGTATCCCCCGACAGTGGGTGATGGATGAGATCCAGCGCGCCGGCGCTTATCGGCCGATCTTTGCACCCCGGCTGCATCGCAACGCGCCGCGGCGCACCGAGCCTACCGCCTGCACCGCCCTGCATCCGGCCATCAGCGCGCCTCTGCTCACCTCCAGCCGGCTGCTCGGCCTGCTGAATATCTACAGCCAGGAGGAACGCCGGGAGTTTACCGCCAACGAGGCAGATCTCACGATGATTTACGCCAACCAGGTCGCGGTCGCCGTGCGCAACGCCTCGTTGATTGATGAGCTTCAGGACAAGATCGCCCAACTGGAGGCGGCTCAGGCCGAGTTGGTGAAGAAAGAGCGGATGGAGCAGGAGTTGGCGTTGGCCCGGCAGGTGCAGCAGAGCGTCCTACCGCGCACCTTCCCGCAAATCCCTGGCTATCGCTTTGCGGCCCGCAACTTGCCCGCCCGCCAGGTCGGCGGCGACTTCTACGATGTGATCCCGCTGCAAGGGGGCCGGTTCGGCATCGTGATCGCCGACGTGTCGGACAAGGGGATGCCGGCCGCGCTCTACATGGCGCTGACACGCAGCCTGATCCTGGCGGAGGCGCGCCGCGAGCGGTCGCCGCGGGCGGTGCTGAGCAACGTCAACCAGATCCTCCTGGAGTTGGGCGGGCCGGGTATGTCGGAGCTGGGCGAGCCGAGCATGTTCGTCACCTCGTTCTACGGCGTCGTGGACTGCGCCGCGCACCAGTTGACCTACGCCCGCGCCGGCCATGACCGGCCTTTCCTGGTGCGCGGCCGCGGGGCTGCGGAGCTGGGCGGGCATGGCGCGCTGCTCGGTCTCTTCGAGCACGATCAGCTCGGCCTGTCGGAAGAGCGGCTCGATCTGCTGCCGGGGGACCGGCTGGTCCTCTTCACCGACGGGCTGACCGACAGCCTGTCACCCGATGGCGAGCCTTTCGGCGAGACGCGGCTGCGCGCGTTCCTGGCCGCGCATGGCGACCTGTCCCCGCGCGAATTGTGCGACGCGACCTTCGCCGCGCTGGCGGCGTTTCAGGGCGGGGCCGAGCAATATGATGACATGGCGGTGCTGGTGGCCCAAGTGGGGTAACGCAGATGTGCCCGGCAATCCTGCCAAGTGATCGGGCGCAATGTGATCTCGGTCATTTTACCGATGACCATCCGCGCATACACTCTGTTTTGTCTTGAATCACCACCTACCTTAAGCATTTGGAGGATACTCTCATGTACGTTGTCACCGTTGATACCGCAAAGTGCCAGGGCTGCGCCGACTGCGTTGACACCTGCCCCAATGAGCTGATCGCCATGGCCGAGGAGAACGGCAAGCAGTTCGCCATGTTCAAGGGCGACCCAGATGACTGCATCGGCTGCTACTCGTGCGAGTCGGGCTGCGAAGAAGGGGCGATCACGATCACCGAGTTGTAAGGTTCACGCACTGCGTCACTGAACGAGAGGGCCGTCGCAACCGATGCGATGACCCGCTCGTTTTTGGCAATACCGCAAAACTCGCCAGAGAGATTGAAGGCAACTCTCACATGCATCGGGACAGCTTCTTGAGCCTATTCGGCGAGGAGATCGGGGATGGATCGGCTGGCAATCTCCGTGCTTGGCATGCCGCGCATCGAGTACGCGGGCCGTCCGTTGGCGGTGGATCGGCGCAAGGCAGTCGCGCTGCTGATCTACCTGGCGACGACCGGCGGCGCGCACGGCCGCGATGCGCTGGCGACCCTCCTCTGGCCCGGCTACGACCAGTCCACTGCTCGCGGCAACCTCCGCCGCACCCTGTCGGCCTTGCATGTAGCCCTGGGCGAAGAATGGCTGGAGACCGACCGTGACATCGTAGCGTTGCGCCGCGGGGATGACCTGTGGGTAGATGCGCAGGAATTCGAGCGCTTGCTGGCTGCACGCCAGGCGCACGGTTATCCCGCCGACCAGGTCTGTCCCCGTTGCCCCGAACCCCTGCGCCAGGCGGTGACGCTCTACCACGACGATTTCCTCACCGGCTTCACGCTGCCCGACGCGCCCGACTTTGATGATTGGCAACGTTACCAGACCGACCGCTTGCGCGGCATGTTCTCGGCCGCGCTGGAGCGATTGGCGCAAGGTCTCGCGGGCCAGGGCGACCTTGCCGGAGCGTTAGGGCTCGTAAAAATATAATTTCCCGCACCGAGTCGGAGCGTCCTGAGCGGAGCAGCGGCCTTTTCGCTGCGTAGTCGAAGGATGCGGCCCCACCAGCGGTGATTGGGCTTGTCAGGAGGCGCATCCTTCGACTACGTCCGGCACACGACGCCGGACTCCGCTCACGCTACGCGGTGCTGACGCCCGCGGGAAGTTATTCTTTTATAGACCCTTTGCAAAGGTGATCACGCAAGCGCGTTACAAGCGAGTCGCGAGAGATTACAAAACTATCCCGAATTTCCGCCCATTTTCCGTCCGGAGGTGGCGCAGTGGCAGGCAAGTGTCCACTATGCAGCGGGTGAGCGGGCAACAGCGTTTCGCCTCTATCAAGAGGCGTTGGCTCGGACGCTGCCGGAAGACATGCGCGTGTTCTGGGCAGGTTGGCATGTGTGGCGGCCGCGTTTCTCGGTCATCCTGAGCGGATTGGAGGAAGCGTGCGGCGATGCGGCGGCATTTCGAGCCATCTGCCACTGCTATCGCGAGGAGCACTCATTTGATGCGTCCGCATCTGTGCTGCAGTGGTATCTGGAACCATCTATGGCGGCAACGATCGGCGGCCCGCCGCGCGACGCGCTCGACTTCCGCAGTGACATTGCTGGGCTGGTGGAGTCGTCGGGATGGATCTGGCAAGACCCGTTCAATGACTGCTCTTGGGAACAAGATGCAATCAACGGACTGATCATCCGTGCCGTCAATGGCCGCGATCTCTTCTTCCTGAACCGCAGCGCGCCTCGACTGGTACGTTCCGTGAACGGCGATTTCGTAGCCGAAACGATTTGTGCGCCGGCCCTCGATGACCGGCCCAGCAGCGGCGGCCTGCTGCTGTGGAAGGATGAAGAAAACTACCTGTCGTTGAACTGGGGTCGCGGTGGCCGCCATGAGATCTGCCTGGAAGGTTGCGTGGGCCGAGAGGATATGGTTTTCGGCCGCGGACGACTTCCTGCCGAACGCACGTTCCTGCGGTTGGAACGCCGCGGCGCGCGCGTGGACGCCCTGTGCAGCGCGGACGGTGACACGTGGTGGAGTGTGGGCCACGCCAGTTTCCTTGCCGACGATCCGGTGCAGATCGGCCTGTGCGCCATCGGCATGATTGACCGCACGGTCTATCCGGGCGCGTATCGCGAGGGGACGGCGATCCGGTTCGAGACATTTCGGCTGTGGTAGGCGGTTGGATCGCGAAGGCGCGAAGCCGCGCGAAGTGCACGAAGCGCGAAGAGCCTGTCGCTCGCATCTTCGCGTTCTTCGTGCTTCGTGCGCTTCGCGTCACTTCGCTGCTTGGTGATCCAAATCCCTCCATTTCACTCGTTGTTGCCCAAGATCACCTCGTCGCCGCCGCACCGATCCAACCCCTCCCACAACACGTGCACTGTGCCTGCTGTATCTACGAACATCGTGATCCCACTGTAGCCGTCCGCCGCGCCGCGGGCGAGCCGGACGTTCTTGCCCCACGCGCCGCCGGCTGGCCGGGCTGCTGCATAGGGGGCCACGATGCCCTCGCGATAGTCCACCCAGGCCGCGTAGACGTTCCCCTCGCGGTCAGCGACGAGGGCCGGATGCGAGCGGGAGTCGCGGCCGGCGTCGTTGATCCGCTCGCGTTCGCTCCAGATCCCGTCGGACTGGCGCTGCGCGAAGTACAGGTCGGAGGAAGCGGTCGCACCTTGCAGCATGGCTGCCAATGAGTCAGCGTGCTCCGACCAGATGGCGTAGATGCTGCCGTCTGACCCCACAACCGCCTGTGCGCTGATCTGTGCTCCTGCTTGCGGAAGCGAGCCGATGGCGTCGGCGATTGCGCTGGCCGGCGTCCGTTGCCAGGCTTGAGCTGAGGGTACCGCAGGCAGCGGTTGAGTCAGGATGGTCACGACGAAGCCGGTCGGCGTCGCGCGCTCCACCGCCACGGCGATGCCGCGCTCCCCATCCTGGAAGACCTGGCCGGGCAGCCTCCGGGCCGTCGCGCCGGTTGTCAGGCTGGTCGCGGCTCCTCCGTGTGCCGAACTCACGAGTCGCACCTGAGGCTGGCCGTCCAGGTTCACCTCGTGGATGATGACTCCATCGCCCGGCAGGCTGGCGTCGTAGCTGGTCCGCCGCCGCGCCTCGACGGTATAGTAGCGTCGCCCCTCACCCATTCTCCCGCTCCCCCGCTCGCTCTGGTCGGTGCGGATCGGAATCTGCGCCAGCAAGTAATTGTCCGGTCCAGGCTCGGCCGTCTGCTCCAGCGTGATCGTGGCCTGGTTGTCCGGCTGGGCCACGAAGATGCGGTCGGCCGGCAGCCAGCCCAGCGCATCCTTCTGATAGGCGCTGGGGTGTTGGCCGATGCGACCGTAGCGGGATTCAGTCCGGCATGGGCCGTCCACGCTCATCACGTCCCACATGTTGCCGTAGCCGTTGCCCTTCCCCACCGACGAGTGCTGGAGCCCGAACGCGTGGCCCATCTCGTGCGCCCAAATAGACTGGTTGTGATACCACTCCGGCCAGAACCAGGCCGTCCGGAAGCATTTTGATGCGCCCTTGAGTTCCAGGCAGACCTCGGTCCCACGCGGCCGGTCTAGGTTGGCGTTGAACACCAGGTTGAGGCCGATATACCGTGACGGCTCGAGCGCATCGCCTGCCGCCGCCACACAATCCTCTGTCAGCCGCTGCAGATCAACGGGCGACACTGCCGTCGGCATGGCCGCATTGGGCGTACCGGTGAGGTAGCTCGCCTGCGACTGAGACAGCGTGTGCCAGCCCGTAACCGTACTCCCCGCCAGGCTGATCGCGCCGTAGGACACCTCGCGCCAATAGTGATCGAGGCCGGGATAGTTGCTGCCGAGGAGTTGCTCGAAGAATGCGGGTGGGTCCGGTTCGTCAGTCACGTCGGCGAACTTGCAGAGGATGGTCGCGAAAGGCTGCGGGCCATGCAGCCTTTTGTGCGTGACCGCGCCGACAGGCGATGGGGCGGCGGTGCTGGCGATGTGGCCCTGGCCGATCACGATCAGGGTGAGGAGCGCCACATACAACGCACGGCTGAGAATGCGCCAATTCATGGTAGCGACATCAGTCGCTCTATAGCCCGCCGAACGACTGATGTCGTCACTACAGCAGTTAAATCGAGATCGTTTCATCGGGACATCCTCTGGGACTGGCTGGATTGACTACCTCCAGCCTAGCCAGCGCCCGTAGCGGGGCTGTCCCGGGTGGCGTCCCGGAAACGTCTCAGATTGAAGGTTGAGTTTTGACAGATATCCCGGCGTGTGTTATAGTTCGGGCAATCGGTTGCCGCAATCGTTTGCGCAGGAGACCAGCGTTGACCCGTATCCAGGACATTGCCGAGAAAGCGGGCGTTTCGTCCACCACGGTGTCACATGTGCTCAACAAGAGCCGCCATGTGCACCCGGATACCGCTGCGCGTGTCCTGCAAGCCGTCGAAGACCTGCACTACAAGCCCAATATGCTGGCCCGTAGCCTGCGCCGCCGGCAAACCAATACGATTGGCCTCCTTGTTTCCGATATCGAAAACCCCTATTTCGCGGAGGTCGCATCCGCGGTCGAAACCGCCGCCTACGAGCGGGGCTACAGTCTGATCCTGTGCAACACGGCCGAGAGCATCGAGAAAGAGGTCTGTTATGTCGAAGTGCTTTTCGGCAAACAGGTGGATGGGCTGATCTTGGCACCCGCGCCGGGTGATCATGCCTATTTGGCGCACTATCTGGCGCGCGGAGAACGCGTGGTCGTGATCAACCGTCATGTGCCCGATATCGCGGCGCCGACGGTGTTGGGTGACGACGAACCGTCCTTCTTCGCATTGGTCTCCCGCTTCCTGGCCGACGGCCATCGCGCCATCGGTGCGATCTTGGGACTGGAGGCCGTGCGCACCACCGCCGACCGGCTGCGCGGGCTGGAACGCGCCCTGGTGGTCTATGGGTTGACCCTGGCAGACGCCTGGCTTTTTCCGGGGCAGGCGCGGCCTGCCGGCGGCCGTGCAGCGGCGCAAGCGTTTATCAGCCTGACCGCGCGGCCAACCTGCGTCCTATCGTTCAACAGTGTCATGCATGATGGGTTCCTGCTCGGCCTGACCGAGTTGGCGCCGCACCTGCTCAACGAAGTGGCGACCGGCTCGCTGGGTTGCTCGCCGCTCGCGCGCCAATGCGCCACGGCGCGCTATTGTCTTGAGGTTCCCTCATATCGCGTCGGACAGATCGCCGCGAACCTGCTCCTGGATGTCCTTTCAGGCGTTGCCGCCTGGCACACCGATCGGATCATCGTCGAGAACACGTTGGTCGAATTGCACCGCTATCGCTCTGCTCCCCCATCAGCAGCGGGTGCGCCTGCCAGCACTGATGGCGGATCGGGCACGCGAGCGGTCGTTTGAGAATCGCTTGTGATTCATCATCCAAGGAGGTAGCAGCCATGTCTCTCTCGAGGAAAGTCACCCGGCGTCAGTTTCTCACCATCTCAGCCGGGGCTTTGACCAGCGTTGCGGCGGCGGCTTGCGCCAGCGCAACGCCCGCGCCGAAGGCGGAGCCGACCAAGGCTCCGGCCGCGGCCCCAACCCAGGCGCCAGTAGCCAAAGCGCCCGAGCCGACAAAAGCCCCTGAACCCACTAAGGCTGCCGCCCCGGCGGCCACCGCCGCGCCCGCGAGCAAATACAAGGAAGCGCCGATGCTGGCCGATCTGGTCAAGGCCGGCAAGCTGCCGCCGGTGGATCAACGCCTGCCGCCGGCCCCGGTGATCGTCAAGCCGACCAACGCGGTCGGCAAGTATGGCGGCACGCTGCGCGGCTCGGCCATGGCGCCGGAGACCACCAGCGACCTGCAGATCGCGATGGTAGCGGGGATGTTCCGCTTCTCGAACGACCTGAAGACCGCCACCCCCGAGGTTTGCGAGAGCTTCCAGATGAGCCCCGACAGTAAGACCTGCACGATCAAGCTGCGCCAGGGCCTTAAATGGTCGGACGGCAAGCCGGCGACCGCCGACGACATGATGTTCTTCTTCGAGGATGTCCAATTCAACAAAGACCTTTCGCCCACCCTCGCCACGCAATGGCAGCCCGGCAAGCAACCGATGAAGGCGACGAAAGCCGATGACTACACCGTCAAGTTCGAGTTCGCGGTGCCGCATCCGGCCTTTGCCCTCCTGCACTGGTCAGGCTCGCCGATCGAGGCGCTGCGGCCCAAGCACTTCATGCAGAAGTTCCACTTGAAGTACAATGCCGATGCCGACAAGGAGGCGAAGGCGGCCGGCTTTGACGACTGGAAGGCGCGCTGGTCGAAGGTCAGCATTTGGAACTACGGCGCGATGGAGCAGGACATGCCCGTGCTCGGCCCGTGGCGCCCCACGACCAAAGATAGCCAACGCCAGAACTACGAACGCAACCCCTATTACTGGAAAGTGGACACCGAGGGCAATCAACTCCCCTACGTTGACAAATGCGTCGTCGAGTATGTGGCGAACCTGGATGTCGCCAACCTGAAGGCCATCTCCGGCGAGCTGAGCGTGGCGGGCCTCGATCTGTTGCTGGTTAACTATCCGGTCATCAAACAGAGCGAGAAATCAGGCGACTATACGGTCAAACTGGTTTACTCGGAGCGCGGCGCGGATGTGGCGATCGCGCTCAACCAGGTGCATCCCGATCCCGAAGTCAAGAAGCTCTTCGGCGATGTGCGCTTCCGCCAGGCGTTGTCGTTGGCGATCAACCGCGACGAAATCAACGAGTTGGTCTTTCTGGGCCAGGCCGTGCCGCGGCAGGCGACGATCAACGAAAGCGCCTCGTTCTTCAAGAAGGAATGGGCGGACAACTTCGCCAAGTTCGACCCGGATCAGGCCAACAAGTTGCTCGATCAGCTCGGCCTGGACAAGAAGGGGGCGGATGGCGTGCGCCTGCGCGCCGACGGCAAGCCGTTGCAGTTCATGCTGGAATACCTGCCGCACGAAGGCCCGAAGAAGCAGACCTGCGAGCTGGTGGTCAAGCACTGGGCTAAGGTCGGGCTGAAGGCCGAGGCCGCCGAGCGCGACCGCGCATTCCTGCTCACCCGTCTCAACGCCTCACAGCACGACATCAGCGGCTGGCATGTGGATCGGCAGCTCGAGCGCGCCGCCTACGCCTACGGCTCGACGCAGAAGCTCGGCCCCGGCGGCGACTCCGCGATCACCTGGGCCAAGCCGTGGCGCGATTGGTTCATCTCCGGCGGCAAGTCGGGCGCTGAGCCGCCGCAGGAGGCGAAGGACCTGTTCGACGCCTACGGCAAGTGGCAGGAGACGGTCATGGGCACGCCGGAATACAAGGAAGCCGGCACGAAGGTCTATGACCTGATCGCCAAGAACCTGTGGGTGATCGGCACGGTCGGGCATGGCCCCAACCCGGTGGTCGTCAAGAATACCCTGGAAAACGTCTTCCTGAAGGATGACAAGACCAAGCTCTGGTGGGGCGCGGCCAACTGGTTCTGGTTGTCCCTTTCCGGCGAGCAGTGGTTCTTCAAGAGTTAAAGTACTGTCATTGCATGGCTTGACCAAGTTCGGGATTGCTTCGGGGCGCACACCGCCCCTCGCAACACTTGCACCTGCGCTGCGCTCCGGCGCAAGTGCAGGTGTGACCGCCATCAGTAGGATGGAAGATATGGCCAACCTCTTCGACAAGATCTATGGTTGTATCGCCGCCTCGCGCATCGGCTCCTCGATGGGAACCCTCACCGAGGGGTGGAGCGTCGAGCGCATCACGCAGGTCTACGGCCGTGTCACCGACCTGGCCGACAAGCCCGCGCGCTACCGTGAACCCGTGCGCCGCCGCGCCCAGGCCTGGTCCGAGCGGTTCTTCTGGCATTATCCCGAGGACCGCAAGGCCGGCGAAACCGAAGATGGCATCGAGCGGCAGAAGCTGATCGCCCAGGCGATCAGCGAGAAGCGCGGCCGCATCACCGCGACCGACCTGGCAACTGTGATCACGCGCGATGTGGATGAGCAACGCGATTTCGGCTATCGCATGTGGGTGGGGGATGCGCTGCTCTACCCGTTCGTGAAGGCCGGCGTGCCCGCGAACTATGTGGGCATGTTCTCGGCCTGGCCAGGCATCGTCTCCTTCACTCGCGCCTGCCATCCGATCGGGCTGGTGAACGCGTGTAATCCGGCGGCCGCGGTACGCGACGCGTGGGAGGTGGGGATGCTCTATCAGCCCACCTGGAGCACCGGCCTGCCCACGGCCGCGGCCTTCGTGGCCGGCCTGGCCGAGGCGTGCAAGGCCGACGCCACGCGCGATAGCGTGGCGTCGGTCGTGCGTCAATACTGCGGCGAGGCGGTGCTGCCGGAGATTGATGCCTGCATGGCTGTGGCGCTCAAGTATAACGACCCCTACGCGATGCGCGACGAGATGAACGCGCGTTATCAAGGCATCCCCGGCGACTTCGGCGAGGAATTGCTGGCGAAGGGTCTGGCGATCTTCTATGTCACGGCCGGCAACGTCAAAGAGGCCATCCTCGGCGGCGTCAACTTCGGCCGCGACACCGACTGCGTGACCGCCATCGCCTCCGGCTTTTCTGGCGCGCTCAGCGGCACGGCGACCATCCCGGCGGAGTGGATCCAGAAAGTGGATCAGGCGGAAAAGGAAGCGGTGCATACCGTCTCGCACCTCTCGTGCCGCGAGACCGCCGAGGGGCTGTACGCCGCCGCGCTCCATGAGATGGAGACGGCGCGGCAGCACATCGCCCACCTCGAAGCCTCGGTTGCGGCGGTTTAGCCAAGTTGATCTCGCACGGATAGAACAGAACACGGATGATTCTGTAATATATATCCGTGTTCCGTTCTATCCGTGGGGAAGATATGTTCCAATTGTCAGGGAACGCGCGCATTCAAGAGGTCATCGTATGCTCGAATACATTGGCCGCCGCCTGCTGTTGCTGATCCCCACGGTGATCATGATCTCGATTATTTCGTTCGTCGTGATCCAGTTGCCGCCGGGCGATTTTCTGACCTCGTACATCATGACCCTGGAAAGCGCCGGCCAATTGGTGGATCAAGCCCTGATTGATCAGCTCAAAGTGCAATATGGCCTGGATCAGCCAATCTACGTCCAGTATTTCAAATGGGTCGCCGGCATGTTTCGGGGCGAGTTCGGGCAGTCGCTCACCTGGAAGACCCCCGTGAAGGAGCTGATCTGGGAACGCATCGGCCTCACCTTTGCGCTGTCCCTTGCCTCGCTCCTGTTCATTTGGGCCGTGGCGTTTCCGGTGGGCATCTACTCGGCCATCAAACAGTATTCCATCGGCGACTACCTGTTCACGTTCATCAGTTTTCTGGGCCTGGGCATCCCGCCCTTTTTGCTAGCCCTCGTGGTGATGTGGATCGCCTTTTCGCAGTTCGGCATCAGCGTCGGCGGGCTTTTCTCTGCCGAATTTCAGGACGCGCCGTGGACGTGGGCCAAGGTTTGGGATCTTATCCAGCACCTCTGGATTCCGATGGTGGTGCTGGGCATGGGCGGCACCGCCGGCTTGATCCGCATCATGCGCGCAAACCTGCTGGACGAGCTGCACAAGCCCTATGTCACCACCAGCCGCACGAAGGGGATGCCCGAAGCCAAGCTCATCGTCAAACATCCGGTGCGGGTGGCGCTCAATCCGTTCGTCAGCACCGTCGGTTGGACGTTGCCCGGTTTGGTGTCTGGCTCGGTGATTGTCTCGGTCGTCCTGAACTTGCCGACCACCGGCCCACTCCTGCTGCGCGCGCTGATGTCGCAGGACATGTACCTGGCCGGGACGATCGTGCTGATGCTCAGCATCCTGACCGTGATCGGCACGCTGATCTCTGACATCTTGTTGGCCTGGCTTGATCCGAGAATTCGATTGCATTGAGCCATGATCGGTTTAGGTGCATCCGAGGTCCGTCGCGAGCATCCCTTCGGCGGGCTCAGGGCAAGCTCTGAGCGGAACGGAGCGCCGTTTGCGGAGTGAAGTCGAAGGATGCGTCTCCGTATGATCGCTCCGCATCCTTCGACTACGTCCGGCACACTACGCTGGACTCCGTTCAGGATGCTCCACTCGGTGGCCCACAACTGATTTGGAATGCATCAGATCAGTTTCCTAGTTTACCTGAGGAACGCGACTATGCGCCTCCCGAAGCTTCTGGCTCGAAAATCAGTCCCCGCGCCGGCCTACGATGAGACCGCCGACGAACGTGCCTACGTCGCATCGCAGTGGCAGTTGATGTGGTGGAAGTTCCGCCGGCACCGGCTGGCGATGGTCTCTGCCGTGATCGTCATCGGCCTCTATCTCGTCGCGCTCTTTGTGGAGCCGTTGGCGACCTACGATCCGGAGGCGCAAGACACGCGCCTGGCCTATCGCCCGCCGACCGTCCTCCACTTCATTGATGCGGAGGGGAGGTTCCACCTGCGGCCGTTCGTCTATGGCGTGAAGCAGAAGCGCGATCTGGAGACGCTGGCCCTGGTTTACACAGACGATCCAGGCAAGGTCTATCCGATTCGTTTCTGGGTGCAGGGAACACCCTATAAACTGTGGGGCCTTTTCCTGATGGATCGGCATCTGTTCGGCGTCCATGACAAAGACGGTCGCGTGCTGCCGTTCGGCGCCGACGCCCAGGGCCGCGATGTCTATTCCCGGCTGATCTACGGCACGCGCATCTCGATGTCGGTGGGCCTGCTGGGCGTCATCATGAGCTTCGTCCTCGGCATCGTCATCGGCGGCGTCTCTGGCTTCTACGGCGGCACGGTGGACACGGCCGTGCAGCGCGTGATCGAGTTCCTGCGCTCGATGCCGACCGTGCCCCTCTGGATGTCGTTGAGCGCTGCGCTGCCCGCCAATTGGCCGCCGCTGCGTATCTATTTCGGCATCACCATCATCCTCTCGTTGATCGGCTGGACGGGCCTGGCGCGCGTAGTGCGCGGCCGTTTCCTGGCGCTGCGCGAAGAGGACTTCGTGATGGCGGCGAAGATCAGCGGTTCGTCCGAGATGCGCATCATCCTGCGCCACATGGTGCCGTCCTTCTTCAGTCACATCATCGCCGCGCTGACCCTGGCCGTGCCCGACATGATTCTGAGCGAAACCGCGTTGAGCTTCCTGGGGCTGGGGCTGCGCTATCCGGCCATCAGTTGGGGCGTGTTGCTGCAAGATGCGCAGAACATCCGCGCCGTGGCGTCTGCGCCGTGGCTGCTGGCGCCGGGTCTGGCGGTCGTGCTGGCCGTGTTGACGCTGAACTTCATGGGCGATGGGCTGCGGGACGCGGCGGATCCGTATGCGAGATGAGATGAGGTGCGTGAAACGTCAAACGCCAAACGTGAGCGCATGATGTTTGACGCCGCACACTCCTGCCCGAGCGAAAGTAGTGCACATGAGCAGTAATAATCTGCTGATCGAAATCAAAGACCTCAAAACCTACTTTCCCCTGGATGAAGGCACGGTGAAAGCCGTGGATGGCGCGACCTTCGATATCGGCCGCGGGGAGACGCTGGGGGTGGTGGGCGAGAGCGGCTGCGGCAAGAGCATGGTGGCGCGCTCGATCCTGCGCATCGTGGATCGGCCCGGCCGCATCGTCGGCGGGCAGATCCTCTACCATCGCGCGCCGCGTGTCTCCGTCGCCTCGATTGACGTGCTTGACCTGGCGAGCCTCGATCCGGCCAGCGCCGAGATGCGCGCCATCCGCGGGGCCGAGATCGCCATGATCTTCCAGGAGCCGATGACCGCGCTCAGCCCGGTCTACACGATCGGCAACCAGATCATCGAGGCGATCGAGCAGCATCGTCAGGTGATACCCAAGGCAGCGCGCGAAGAGGCCGTTCGCCTGCTGCGCGAGGTCGGCATGTCGTTGCCGGAGCGGCGGGTGGATGAGTATCCGCACCAGCTCAGCGGAGGGATGCGCCAGCGCGCCATGATCGCCATGGCGCTCTCCTGTCGGCCCGTGCTTCTGATCGCCGATGAGCCGACGACCGCGCTGGACGTGACGACGCAGGCGCAAATCTTGGAGTTGATGCTGAAGCTCAAACGCGAGCTGGGCATGGGCATCTTGATGATCACGCACGACCTGGGCGTGATCGCAGAGATGGCCGAGCGGGTGGTGGTGATGTACCTGGGTCGCGTAGCCGAGGCGGCGAGCGTGCGTGCGCTCTTCCGCGACCCCAAGCACCCGTACACCGTCGCCTTGCTGAACTCCATCCCAAAGGTGGGACGCCGGGCGCGCCAGCGGCTCAAGCCAGTCTCCGGCATGGTGCCAAATCCCTACAATCGGCCCAACGGTTGTCTGTTTCACCCCCGCTGCCCATCCGCCATGCGCGGCGTCTGCGATCAGGTTGAGCCGCCGCTGGTGTCGCTGGCAGATGGCCGCCAGGTCGCGTGCTTGCTCTACGGAGGAGGGCCGTCTCAATGAACAACGAAGCCACCGCAGCGCGGCCGATGCTCCTGGAGATCAAACATCTGTGTAAATACTTTCCGATCCGCCGCGGGCTGCTGCAACGAGTCATCGGCGATGTGCGCGCCGTGGACGACGTCAGCTTCCATATCCTGGAAGGGGAGACGCTGGGGCTGGTGGGCGAGAGCGGCTGCGGCAAGACGACCACGGGCCGCTGCATCCTGCGCGGCATCGAGCCGACCGCCGGCGAAATCCTTTACATGCGTGCGCCGGGCGATGTGGTGGATGTCGCCAAACTCGACAAGGCGACGCTCGCCCCGCTGCGCCGCAACCTGCAAATGATCTTCCAGGATCCCTACTCATCGCTCAACCCGCGCTGGACGCTGCTGGAGATCGTCGGCGAGCCGCTGTTAGTGAACAACATCGCACGGGGCAAAGACTTGGAAGATCGCGTGGCCGATCTGCTCAAGCGCGTCGGGCTGCGGCCAGAGTACATGCGGCGCTACCCGCACGCGTTCAGCGGCGGCGAGCGGCAGCGCATCGGCATCGCCCGCGCGCTGGCGACGCGCCCTCGGCTGGTGGTGGCGGACGAGCCGGTCTCCGCGCTGGATGTCTCGGTGCGCGCACAGACGCTCAACCTGCTGCAAGACCTCCAGGCCGAGTTCCAGCTCACCTATCTGTTCGTCTCGCACGATCTGAGCGTGGTCGAGCACATCTGCGACCGGGTGGCGGTGATGTATGTGGGCAAGCTGGTGGAGATGGCCGAGACGGAGGAGCTCTACCTCAACCCGCGCCACCCCTACACCGAGGCGCTGATGTCGGCGGTGCCCAAGAGCGATCCCGACATGAAATCCGACCGCATCACGTTGGAGGGGGAAGTGCCGGATCCCGGCAACCCGCCGTCCGGCTGTTATTTTCACCCGCGCTGCCGCTACGTAGTCGCGCGCTGTAAGACCGAAGCGCCGACCCTGACAGAAGTGTCGCCGGGCCACTTCGCCAGTTGTCATCGTGCACATGAGCTGCATCTGCGCGGCGTCCCAGCGTGAACAAGCAAACTCATTTTTCGGAGGAAATGTTATGCCAACGTTGTACGAGAAGGTTTACGGCTGCCTCGCGGCTTCTCGCGTGGCATCATCCATGGGCGCCGCGGTCGAGGGCTGGCACTACGAGCGCATCGTGCAGACCTACGGTTGGGTAGATCGCTTTTACCCGTATACGCACTACAGCTATCGCGGGGTGACGTGGGAACGCATGCCCGGCACCACCGAGGATGGCATCGAACGGCAGAAGTTGATGTGCCGGGCGATCATCGCCAAAGGCGACCGCATCACTGCCGAGGATCTGGGCAAAGTCGCGGCCGAAGTGGTGGACCCCGACAAGATGTGGTACATGAGCGAGCCGGATGACATCAAGCTGGTCAAGTTCCTGAAGACCGGCGTGCCGGCCGTCGAGGTGGGCCGCTTGAGCGGGTGGCATGCGTTGAACGCCATGGCGCGCGCCAGCCATCCCATCGGCCTGATCAACGCGTGCGACCCGGCCGGCGCTTTCCGTGATGCCCATGATGTCGGCCGGTTGATCTTTGCGCCCCATGACATCGGCCTGACCTGGGCCGGCGTGTTGGATGTTGCCATCGCTGCCGCGATGCTGCCCGATGCGACCGTGGATTCGGTCATCGCGACCGCGCTGAGCTTTGCCACCGATCCGATGAAGCGGGAGATCGAGCGCGGGCTGGACATCGTCAAGCGGGCCGGCAATTTCGAGAAGGCGCGCGAGGAGTTCTACAAGATCTATACCGGCTCGGGCATCCCCTACGCCATGTCCACTGCCAGCGAGACGGTCACCAAGGCGATCGCGCTCTTCTGGCTGGCGCAGGGCGACGCCAAGACCGGCATCCTCTACGGCGTCAACATCGGTCGCGATACCGACTGCCAGGCGGCGATGGCCGGCGGGCTGTCGGGCGCGCTGTCGGGCATCGGCGCGGTGCCGCAGGAGTGGGTGGATCAGGTGGACAAGGCCACTTTCGCTAACCCCTACACCAACACGCAGGTGACGATCAAAGAGCACGCCGACGGTATTTACGCGGCCATTCAGAATCGCGCCCGCAAGATGCAGGAATTGGCTGCGCTGCTGGGCGCGTAACAACATCCTTGCGACAACGTGCCTGGCGCTTCTGAAAGTGCCAGGCACGTGATTCCAACTGCGGAGATAGGCGCATGACGCTGATGAAATGGTTCGAGAGCCGGGAGCGCGGGGTGGTGATCGTCTCCCTGGGGCACGGCGACCTGCTCCTGGAGAGCCTGCGGCAGGTCGCGCAGGAGGCGGATATTCACACGGGCGTGGTGCTGACGGGGCTGGGGAGCCTGACGCGGGGGCGCATCCATTGGGTCGTGACGAATACGATGCCGCCTCAGGACAAGTTCATTGATCTGGAAGGGCCGATCGAGATCGTCGGCTTCAGCGGCATCATCGCCTCTTACGAGCCACACGTGCACATTGGTCTGATGTTGGCCGGCGGGACGTGCTACGGCGGGCATCTGGAGGATGGCTGTTCGATCCTCACCCTGTCTGAAATTTCCATCCTGCGGATGCCCGATCTCGCCCTGACGCGGCGGCCGCGCGATGGCAGCAGCATCAGGCTGCTCGATCAGGAGAGTTAGAACCTGGGGGATCATTCGTCGCCACGGCGATCACTTCGGGGATGATGTCGAAGCGGAAGCGGCTGCGGAAACGGCGCAGCACCCGCAGGATCGCGCCGCCGAAAAGCAGGAGGAGCAGCGCGTTGCCCCCGGCCCGCCAGGCGTCCCACCACAGAGAGGTGATGGCGTAGAATGTCGCGTAGGCGCGCACGGTCGCCCAGACGCTCATCCCCGGCTGCCACATCCCGCCCAGCGTTTGATCGAAGCTCGTCGCGCCGCCGGCCAGGAACGGCCAGAACCAGATATTCATAATCGCGCCGAAGATCAGCCCCACGAGCGCGCCCCACAGGGCGAGCATGACCGGCTCAAGCCGGCGGCGCTGTTTCCATTCCGGCAGGAAGCCGGAGAGCAGCCCCACCCAGCCGGTCGCCAGCATTTGATAGGGCAGCCACGGCCCCACCCCGCCGCCGATCAGGGCCGACACCAGCAGCGACAGCACGCCCAGCATGAAGCCAAACGTCGGGCCATAACAATAGCCAGAGAGGATCGGCAGGAGGAAGATCGCGTTGAAGCCGGCCGGGCCGGGGATTGTCCGCAGCACGGCGCTGAGCGCGGTGAGGATGCCGAGCAGCGCCACGAGCTTGCTGGTCATCTGCTGGCTGGTCAGACTGGCGAAGACGGTCGCCAGGCAAAGGATGAGCAGCACGACAAACACCAGTGGCGCGTCGTTGGCGTGGGCCATGGTGTCCGTCCCGGATTCACCACGGCCGGGAAGCAAGAACGGGTAGAGGAAGGCGGCCAGGCCGAGCACGCTGGCGAGCAGGCTGATGGCGAGGGACAGGGGATCGGTGCGGCGCGGCGCAGGCCGGGCGTCGGCGGTCATTTCAACACCTGCAACACATCTTCGACCACCAGGAAACGCGGATCGCGGAAGAGCTTGTTGATCTGCGACGAGAACACCTGCGAGTCGCTCATCACCTGCCGCGCCGGGCCATCCACCACGACCTGTCCTTCGGCCATCAACACGACCCGGTCGGCGCAGGCCGCGGCCAGTTCTACGTCGTGCGTTGCCATGATGATCGTGCGCCCCTCGCGTTTCAACTCCTGAAGCAGCGCGGCCAGCCGGTGCTTCTGCTCATAATCCAGCCCGCGCGTCGGCTCATCCAGGAGGATGACCTGCGGGCCGGCGACCAGGATGGCGGCCAGGGCCGTGCGCTGTTGCTCGCCGCCGCTCAGGTCGCGGGGGTTGCGGCCGGCCACGGCGTTCAGCCCCAGTCGTTCCAACAACTGCCTGTCGGCCGCGGGATCGGCGGGCAAGCGATGGCTGCGCCGCGTAAATGCCAACTCGTCGGCCACGCTCTCCCCGAACAGGAGCGCGCCAGGGTGTTGCGGGACGTAGCCGACCGTGCGGATGATCTCTTCGAGGGCTGCCCGTCGCGTGTCGAGATTGGCGACAAGAACTTGACCCTGGTCAGGTTTTTGGAATCCGACGAGGTGCTTGAGGAGTGTGCTCTTGCCCGAACCGTTACGCCCCATCAACGCCACGAACTCGCCAGGCGCCGCCTCCAGGCTCACCCCGCGCAGCGCCGCATGGCCGTTATACGCATAGTGAACACCCCGCACCGACACCACTGGCGCCGATGTGGCGTGTTGATTTGCCGGTTTGCTGATTTGCCGATTTGCCGATTTGCCGATTTGCTCCCCCAACCCCCGCGCCCGCGCCCGCCCTTCCTTGATCGTCAGCGGGAGCGGCTGCCAACCCAGCCGACGGCCCAGCTCGATCAGCGGCGGGACGTGGGGCAGCGCGGCCATCACTGTGCGCGGGGCGGCCAGGCGGGGCGGCTGGCCCAGGCCGGGCAGGTAGAGGACGCGGTCGGCGTATTGCACGACCCGTTCGAGACGGTGCTCGCTCAAGATGATCGTCAGGCCCAGGTCTTCGTTCAGGTGGCGCAGGGCGATCAGCACCTCTTCGGCGGCTTGCGGGTCGAGCTGCGAGGTCGGCTCGTCGAGCGCCAGCACTTCCGGCTGCAAGGCCAGCGCCGCAGCGATCGCCACGCGCTGCTTCTCGCCGCCGGAGAGGGTTCCCACGCGACGGTCACGCAGGTGGGCGATGGTCATCTGGTCGAGCACTTCTTCGACGCGCTTGCGCATTGTGGCCAACGGCAGGGCGAAGTTCTCCAGGGCGAACGCCAGCTCGTCCTCCACGGTGTCCACGACGAACTGCGCCTCAGGATCCTGGAAAACGAACCCGACCAGATCGGCCATGCCGCGCGGGGCCAGAGCCACCGGGTCGCGGCCAAGGATGCTGGCGCGGCCGGCCCACTGGCCGCCGTAGAAATGTGGGACCAGGCCGTTGAGGCAGCGCAGGAAGGTAGACTTGCCGCTGCCTGACGGCCCGACCACCAACACGAATTCGCCGGGGCGGATGGCGACCGAGAAATCGGCCAGCGCCGGCCCGGCCTGGTCGGGATAGGTGTAAGTGACGTGCGATAGTTCGATCAAAATATGCCGTTCCAGTTGTTCATGCGCTCACGTGCCAGGCGCTTCGCAAGTGTCTGGCACGTCCGGGACGATTTTCCGGGCAGATCCATCATATCATCACCCGGCCACAGATCGAAATGTGGGCGTGATCCCTTCGGGTGCAGGCGGAAAAGGTGTATAATCGGCGTCATGCAATCACAGGATCGGTTTATCAGGCCGCCTGCCGCGCCGGATGAGCGCCGGTCGCGCCGGCGCGGCTGGTTGGCTGGCGCGACCGTGGCGCTTGTGTTGGCCTTGCTGCTCGCGCCGCCCCATGCCCTGCTCGACAAGACAGACCGCTACGCGTATGCAGTCTGCCATCGTATCCCCGGCCACAGCATCTTCGTGGCCGGCCGGCAGTTGCCGTTGTGCGCCCGCTGCAGCGGCGCCTACCTGGGCGCGCTGGCTGGCTTGGTCGTCCTGCTGACTCTGGGCCGCGGGCGGGCGAATCGTTTCCCGCCGCGACGGTTCGCGCTAGTGTTGGGGCTCTTCATGGCGGCCTGGGCGGCCGATGGCCTGAACTCCTATCTGACCTTCTTCCCGAGACTGCCGCACCTGTACGAGCCGAACAACTTCTTGCGCCTGACCACCGGGACCCTGGAAGGGCTGGTGATCGCGGCGCTGATCCTCCCACTGTTCAACCTGAGTGTGTGGGCGCCGGCTGCACCGCGGCCGGTCATTCACCGTTGGCGGGATCTCGGTTGGCTGCTCGCCGGCGCCGCGGCCGTGATCGTGGCTGTGGGCAGCGAGTGGCCGCCGCTGCTGTATCCGTTGGCGCTGGCAAGCGGCGCGATGGTCGTGCTCCTGGTCAGCCTCATCTGCGGCGTGCTCCTGCTGGCGCTCTTCCGGCGCGACGGGCAGATGCAGGGTTGGCGAGAAGCAGCATGGCCGCTGTTGGCTGGTCTGGCGATGGGTCTGGCGGGCCTGGCTGTCATCGGCCTGGCGCGGGATGCGCTGACCGTCGCGCTCGGCCTGCCGTTTTGATGCAACTTTCGAGAAAGTCGTTGCGTATGGAGAGTGAGCCGGACGGCGTCGGCAGATCGTCTGACAAATTTCAGCCGCTTGCTACATTGGCGGATCAAGACATGGTATAATGCGCCTGCTGATCTACGGATTCGCAGCGCATTCGCCATCTCAAGGAGGATGACATGGATTTCGGCAAGGCGTTCACGTTTATGTTTGATGACCCGGATTGGGTCCGCAAGCTCGGCATTGGGGTTGTGGTGGGTTTGGTCGCCACGTTGCTGTCACCGATCTTGATCGGCATCGTGCCGGCGATCATGATCCTGGGCTATTGCCTGGATGTGCTGCGCAACGTCGTCAACGGCCGGGAGCAACCGCTGCCGGAGTGGGAAGACTGGAGCGGATTCCTGGCGCGCGGCTTCAAGTTGGTGGTCGCGTTATTTGTTTGGGGTCTCCCGTTCTTCCTGCTCAGTATTCCCGTCTTCATCGGCGTGGCGTTAGCCAGCAGTCAGAACGGCAATAGTGGGGCCGGCGTGGCGTTTGGGGTGCTGTTCATTATCTGTTCGTCCTGCCTGCTGCTGCTGTGGGGGCTGTTCCTGGTGTTGATTTCGCCCGCGATCTGCATCCGCCTGGCCGTCACCGACCGGCTGGCCGCGACGTTCGAGATCTGCAAAGTGTGGGCGCTGACGCGAGACAACCTGGGTAACGTCATTATCGCGATCCTGCTCATCATCGTGGCCGCGATCATCGCCAGCATCGCCGGCTCGTTGGGCTTCATCCTGCTGTTCATCGGCGCGCTGGTGACGATCCCGGCGGCCACGCTGTGGCAATACCTGGTGCAGGCGTACCTCTTCGGCCAGATCGGCCGGACGAGCGTGACGTCGGTAGAATAACGACGGGGCAGCCGTGATGGGTCAGGCAGCGCAAGAGCGACAGGTAGCGTTCTGTCCGCAAGTGACGGTGGTGGTGCCAGCGTATAACGCCGCGGCGATGTTGCCCTTGTGCCTGACCGCGCTGGCCGGCCAGGATTATCCGCCAGCCGCCTATGAGATCATCGTTGTTGACGATGGCTCTACGGATGCGACGGCTGCGCTGGCTCAGGCGGCCGGCGCCCGCGTGATCAGCCAACCCAACAGCGGGCCGGCCAGCGCGCGCAATGCTGGGATCGGCGCCGCGCGCGGGGAGATCATCATCTTCACCGATGCCGACTGCGCGCCCGTGGCCGACTGGATCACACAGATGGTGGCGCCCTTCGCTGATCCTCAGGTCGCTGGCGTCAAGGGCAGCTATCGCACGCGGCAGCGCCAGGTGGTAGCGCGTTTGGCCCAGTGTGAGTTCGAGGAGCGGTATGACCGGCAGGCGCGGCTGCCGGTCATTGATTTTGTGGATTCCTATGCGGCCGCGTTCCGCGCCGACGTGCTCCGGCAGGCCGGCGGGTTCGATCCGGCGTTCCCCCACGCCAACAACGAGGATGTGGACCTTTCGTACCGGCTGGCCGGCCGCGGCTACAAGCTCGTGTTCAATCGGCGGGCAGTGGTCTTCCATCGCCACGTCGCCGGTTGGCGGGCCTACATGCGGCTGAAGATCCGCCGCGGTTATTGGCGCATCCTGGCCCTCAAGATGCACCCCGGCAAAGCGCTCCACGATTCTTATACCCCGCAACTCCTGAAGGGGCAGGTGCTCCTGGTGTACGCATTGCTCGGCCTGCTCCCGATCGGGGTGTTGGGACTACCGGTGGGCTGGCCGGCGGCGACGCTCTTCCTGACCCTCTGCCTCAGCGTGCTTCCTTTCGCCCGGTTGGTGTGGCGGGTAGATCGCGGTGTGATCGCCTGGGCGTGGCCGTTCATCCTGGCCCGCTCCGTGGCCTTTGCGCTCGGCATCGTCGGCGGGCTGATCGGCCTGGCGCGGTTCCGGCCCGCCCTCAGCGCGCCGGCCCTGACGCCGGCCGCGGCTGCACGCCGCGTGTCGAGGTGACAGCCGCCGTGTGGTATTCGCGGATCAAACGGGCGATTGACGTGGTCGGCGCGGCCGCCGGGCTGACGGTGACGGCCCTGCTTTACTTGCCGCTGGCGATTGCCATCAAGCTCGATTCGCCCGGCCCGGTGATTTTCGCCCAAGACCGGCTCGGCAAAGATCAGCAGGTCTTTCGCATCCACAAGTTTCGCACGATGCGTCGCGATGCTGCGGGGAATGGCCTGAAGCCGGACGACGACGACGACCGGGTAACGCGCGTGGGGCGCTTCCTGCGGCGCGCCAGCCTGGACGAATTGCCGCAGTTCTGGGATGTGCTGGCCGGGGAGATGAGCCTGGTGGGGCCGCGGCCGGAACAGCTCGTCTTCCTGGAGAAATATCGTGGGTGGCAGCTCCGTCGCTTCGCCGTCGTGCCGGGCCTTACCGGTTGGTGGCAGGTGAACGGCCGGCCCCAGCCGATGTACGACCATGTCGAGTACGATGTGTATTACGTGGAGCACCGCTCCTTGCGGCTGGATCTGTGGATTTTGCTGCGGACTGCGGGCGCGGTGTTGTCGGGTACGGGGGCGGTGTGACGTTTTGTGCATCGCATGGTGGAGTACTTTTCAAGAGGCGTCACCATGTCCTTTCGCGCGCTGACGCGGCGTCTTGGTCTGGGCCAACGGACGCTTGACATCACCGGCGGCCGGCTGCGGGACAACATCTGGCAGTTGAGCTGGCCGCTGATGATCAGTCAAGGCCTTTCCTTCCTGCCGGGGCTGTACGACGCCTACTGGCTGGGCCGCCTGGGCCCGCATGCCTTGGCCGCGGCGACCCTGGCGATGTCGCTGCGCTTCACCATGATCAGCGTGTTGATGGCGCTGAGCGGCGCCAGCGGCGCGGTGATCGCGCGCTATGTGGGCGCGCGCGATTATGCGCAGGCGAACCGGACCGCCACCCAGGCCGTGCTCCTTTTCGTGGCCGCGGCGGGCAGCCTGGGCATCGTCGGGCTGCTCTTCACCGAGCCGCTGCTGCTCCTCGCCGGCGCGCGCGGCGACCTGCTGGCGCCGACGACCGCCTACGCTCGCGCCATCTTCGCCGGCCTGATCGCCATGGAAATGGTGCCGAGCATGGGCGGCATGCTCAGTTCGTCCGGCAACCCGCAGCTCTCGCTCCAGATGAACCTGCTGACCCTTTTCTCGTTCCTGGTTTTGGAGCCGCTCCTGATCGGGTTGGGGCTGGGGGTGGGCGGCGCGGGCCTGGCGATCGTGCTGGCGAATACCATCGGGATGGGCTACGGGCTTTACCTGCTGGCCAGCGGGAAGGCGGCGGTGCGGATCGAGCGGCGCTATGCGCGGCCCGATTGGGAGATGATCCGGCGCATCCTGCGTATCGCCATCCCCGGCATCGCCCAGCGCGGCCTGCCCAACCTGGCGAACACCATCTTGATGCGCTTCATGGCCGCGTATGGCGCGGCGCCGCTGGCGGCGTTCAGCCTCTTCGGCCGCCTGGCCATGTTGCTGCTGATCCCCGCCGGGGGGCTGAGCGGCGCGACGCCGGCGATGGTGGGACAAAACCTGGGCGCGGGTCAGCCCGGCCGCGCGGCCCGTGCGGTCACGCTGATCGCCGGCAGCGCGACGGTGATCGCGGCCGTGCTGCTAGGGCTGCTGGCCGTCTTTGCCGGGCCGGCCCTGGCGCTTTTCACGAACGATCCGCAAACCATCGCTGTGGGCGCCAGCGCGGTGGGGATCTTGGCGCTCTACCGCGTGCTGATGACATTGAGCTTCGTGATAGATGGCGCGATGACGGGTGCCGGCGACACCGTCTCGCCGATGGTGATCAATATCATCGCGCTCTGGATGGTGCAGCTCCCGGCCGCCTGGCTGCTTTCTACCCGCCTGGGTTGGCAGGTGGATGGCATCTGGTGGAGCCTGGCGATCGGGATGGTCGTGCAGGCGCTGCTGATGGTAGGGCGTTTCCGGCAAGGGCGGTGGCAGTCGGTGCGGATTTAGGGTGTAATGTCACGTGCCAGGCACTTCGTAAGTGCCTGGCACGTTCGGGCCATTACATCACTTACCCCAGTTCACCACACGTTCGGCCGCGAAGTCGTAGCGGAATTGTACCGCGGCCAGGGGTTCCGCCAGGAACAGGCGCTGGTTTGACCCATCGGCGTTCATGATGTACAGCTTCCACGCGCCAGACCGGTCGCTGAGGAAAAGGATCGAGCGGCCGTCGGGCGACCAGGCCGGCGCGACGTTGTGAGGCGGCGGCTGGCCGGGGCGCTCGTAGGTGGGCGGCGGCTGCGTCAGGTGGGCGGTCACGCCGCCGTTCGCGTCCAACAACACGATCTCCGTGCGGTTGTGAATGCGCATCTGTGCGACGAGGCGTTGGCCGTCGGGCGACCAAGCCGGGCTGCCGATGTTCGGATCGGCGCCCAGCGGCGCGGGTTGCTCGCCTGGCCGGATCGTCTGCAAACCGACGCGGCTGCGGAAAAGGAGCTGGTCCTGCCCCGGCCGCCATTGGGCCGATTGGATCGTCCCTTCGCTGATCAGATTGCTTTGCGAAGCACTGCCGGCGCGCAGCGGGGTCAAGGCCAAGCCGTTGTCATCTATGTTCACGACGGGAAAGTCGTTGATGCATCGCCGCCCCTGGGGAGTCTCCACACAATCGCGACCGCCGAACGACCGCCGGAACTCATCCACATCCACACAACTGAAGCCGAGATCCACACAGGTGCGCGTGCGCGTGACATGCGTGAAGGCCAGCCGTGCGCCGTCCGCGCTCCAGGTTGGCCCCCGCGGCCGGTTCACCGAAGCAATGCGCTGCTCCTGCCCGGTGCGCAGGTCGAGGACGAAGATGCCGTGGGGTGATCCCCAGCGCGCAAACGCAACCAGCGTCCCATCGGGCGAAAGGACCGGGTCTATGCCATCGGTCAGCCGGCGCAACCCCCGGCCATCCACGTTGACGATGTAGATGTCGCCGCCGGCGGCGGCCTGAAAGACGAGCTTGCCGCCGGCGGCGGCCCCTGGCGCGGCGGGCTGGGCTGACGCGGCGACGCCTCCTTGCGGCGGGGTGCTCTGCGCGGGCGCGGCCGTCCGGTTTAAACCGGAGGCCCGCGCGGCGGCCAACTCCGGCAGGTCGCCGGCCTCGCCCATCAAGGCGATATCGCTGCGCAGAACCCAGCCCCGACGGTTTAAACCGTCGGCCGCCTCGCCGTAGATCACAGCCAGCCACCGGCCGTCCTCGCTGCGGCCCTCGGCCCACACCACCTGCGAGCCGGGTAGGGTTGCCACGACCGGCGCATCGGCCTGCGGCAGGTTCCGCACGGCGAACGCCGGCCGGCCGCCCATGCCCATGATCGGCGCGCGGGAAGGGGTGGGCGCGGGCGCGGGTGAGACGACTGGCGACGGTGATGGGCTGGCCGGCAGCACGGCACGCGTCGGCGGCGTGGGCGCGGCCGCCGCGACAGGTCGCGTAGTCTCGGCCCGCGGACGGTTTAAACCGTCGGCCAGCAAGAGCACCGCCGTGAGGGTCGGCGGCGGTGCGGGCGTCATCAACGTCTGGCAGCCGGCCGCGGCCCAGGCGCAGCAGATCAGCCACATCGCCCGAGTGAGCAGTTTTCGCAGAGCCAGACTTGCGCTAAACATGCTACTCATATCTGAGCGCCTCGATCGGGTTCAGCCGCGATGCGCGGGTGGCCGGATAGATGCCGAAGAACAGCCCCACTGCCGCCGAAAAGCCGGTCGCCAGCGCCACCGAATCCCATGTCACCACGGCCTTCAGACCCTCGGCGAGGCGGGAGACGAGCAAAGCCCCGCCAGCGCCTAACGCAATGCCGATCATCCCGCCGATGACCGACATGATCACCGACTCGATCAGGAACTGGCTGAGGATGTCGCGACGCTTGGCCCCGACCGCCTTGCGCAGCCCGATCTCGCGCGTGCGTTCGGTGACGGAGACCAGCATGATATTCATGATGCCAATGCCGCCGACCAGCAGACTGATGCCGGCAATCGCGCCCAGAAAGATGGTCAGGACACCCGTGATCTGCCCGAAAATCGCCAGCAGGTCCTTCTGGTTGATCACCGTGAAGTCATCTTCGTCCTGATACTTGATGCCGTGCCGTAAGCGCAGCAACTGGCCGATCTCGTCGGTCGCCTGCGGCATCCGCTCTTCGCTGACCACCTGAATGTAGATGACCGAAACCAACGGTTGGCCCTTGGGGTCGCGAAAACGGGAGGTGAAGAGCCGCTGGTGCGCCGTGCTCATGGGAACCAGGACGACCTCATCCTGGTTGCCGCCGCCCATCCCGCCGCCCCCACCCTTGGCCGCCATCACCCCCACCACCTTGAACGGCACAGCGTTGATCTTGATCGTCTGCCCGATCGGGTAGACGTCCGGGCCGAAGAGCTTCTCCGCGGCCCGGCTACCCAGCACTGTCACGCGCGAACGGCCGGCCACGTCCGCTTCGGAGATGAAATTGCCCCGGGTGACCGGCGAATTGCGCACCTGCTCGTAGGCCGGGGTGACGCCGGAGATCGAGAGCCGCAAATCCTTCTTGCCGAAGCTGACCGTGGCCGAGCTCATCAGCTCAGGCGCGACGCGGGCGGCGCTCGGCGCGTTGAAGGGGTCGGCGATCGCCTCCGCATCCGCCTTCGTCAGGGTCGAGCGCGCGGCAACGCGGAACTGAGCCTGCCCGCCGGCGCCGATGTTGCCCGGCACCACAAACAGCAAGTTTGTGCCGGCGCTCTGAAGCTGCTCTGTCACCAGAACCTGAAAGCCCTGGCCGACCGACAACAGTGTGATGACGGCGCCGACGCCGATGATGATCCCGAGCATCGTCAGCGCCGACCGCAGCTTGTTGGCGGCCAGGGCGCGCAACGCCAGGCGGATCGCTTCTGTGATTCCCATGGCCCACCACCCCAATCAAACCTTTGGCGCCGTAGCCGTGCCTGGCCGGCGGCTGATCAGATAAGCCGATTCGCCGGCGCGGCGCGGATTGAGTACCGGCTCGTCGCACAGGATGCCGCCATCGTAGATGTGCACAATGCGCCGGCAATGCTCGGCGATGTCCGGTTCATGGGTCACCAGGATGACGGTGATCCCATGCTCTTCGTTCAACTGCTGAAAGATGTGCATCACTTCGGCCCCGGCCCTGGAATCCAGGTTGCCGGTCGGCTCATCGGCCATGATGATGCTGGGGGAGGTGACCAGCGCGCGGGCGATCGCCACGCGCTGCTGTTGCCCGCCCGAAAGCTCGCTGGGCCGGTGCTGCAGCCGTTCACCCAGGCCGACTGCTTCCAACGCCGCCACGGCGCGCGCCCGGCGGCCGCGCAGCCCCGAATAGATCAGCGGCAACTCAACGTTCTGTACCGCGGTCGTCCGCGCGAGCAGATTGAAGCTCTGGAAGACGAAGCCGATCCGCTTGTTGCGGATTTCGGCGAGCCGGTCATCGTTGAGGCGCGACACATCTTCGCCGGCCAGCCAATACTCTCCGGAAGTCGGCTGATCCAGACAGCCGATGATGTTCATCAGCGTGGACTTACCTGAACCGGATGGCCCCATGATCGCCAGCATCTCGCCCTGCTCGACCTGCAGGGAGACGCCGCGCAAGGCGTGCACTTCGACATCACCCATCCGATAGACTTTGGTAATGCCTTTGATGGCGATGATCGGCGGCGTAGCCCTGTGCATGATCTGCTCGTTCATTTCAGTTGTTACCGAACGCCCGCTGGAGTTGCTCGCGGCTGCTGAACTTGCGGATAATCACCTTGTCCCCATCGGTCAGGCCCTCGCGCGCCTCGCTGAACTGCTCATCGCGCAGCCCCAGGCGGATCTCGACCTTTTGCGGCCCGACCGTTGTTTCCTTCTCGGTGTATGTTCGGCCCGATTCGCGATCAATCTGCACCGCCCGGTTGGGGATCAGCAGGACATCCTTACGCGAGCTGCTGGTGATGTTGGCAGTGGCGCTCATGCCGGCGCGCAGCGCCGGCTCGGTCCGGTCAAAGTGTATTGTCACCAGATACGAGATCGTCCCCGCCTGATCCACCGTCGCCGCGGGCGCAATCTTGTATACATGGCCGGCCAGCTTTTGATCGGGCAGGGCATCCATCTCGATGCTGACCGCCTGATCGGGCGCGATGCTGGCGATATCTACTTCATCCACCTGTACGTTGATATGGAATTGACTGTGGTCGGCAAGCTGGACTGCCGGCGTCGAGGGCTGCGCCAACGCGCCCTCCACCGCATTGACCGCGGTCACGACGCCGTCCCATGGCGCCGCCAGGCGGGTGTTATCCAGCCGACGTTGCGCCTGCTCGACCGCCAGTTGCGCCTGATCCACGCCGGCCTGCGCCACATCGAGCTGCTCTTTGGTGGCCCCGCGCTGGAGGCGATCCAGCGCGGCCTGGGCTTGCGCCACCTGGGCCTGGCTCGCGGCCACCTGCGCCTGATCGGCGCCCCGGCTGGCGACCCGATAGTTGGCCTGCGCGGTCTCATAGGTGATGGTGGCCTGCTGGAGCTGAAGTGACTGGGGCAACATGCCCACGCCGGGCACATCCTTCACCTTGTCATACATCTGCTGCGCTTGATCGAGCGTCACGCGCGCCTGCTCGACCTGGGCGCGCGCGGCGGCCAGACGGTCGGCGTCGGTCCCGGCCAAGATCTGCTGATAGGCGGCCTGTGCGCTGATCAGCGCGGCTTTAGCCGAAGCGACATCCACCGCGTTCGGCCCGGCCTTGAGCTGCTGATATTGCGCCTCAGCCTGGCGCAGACCGATCTGCGCCTGCTTCAGCGCCAACTCCAGATCCTTCATGTCCAGTTGCGCCAACACCTGACCCACCCGCACCCGATCACCGACCTGAACCGACACCTTTAGGATCGTGCCGCTCGTTTGGAAAACCAGATTCGTCTGGCGTTCCGGCAAGATCGTGCCCGAGGCGCTGACCAAAGACGTGATGTCCCCGCGTGTGACCGGTGTGACTTCGTAGTCCGGGCTGGCGGCCGCCCGTGCGCCGCCGAACTGTTGATACCCCAACCAGCTCAAGCCAGCGATCCCACCGAGGATCGCCAAGATCGTGATAACTCGCCGCATACCGCACCTCGCGTTGCAGCCGGGCGAAATGGTTGCCCGGCTGCAAATATACCCATCGTAACAACCCGAGTATTGCGCACTTCGGCGCTAGACACAGCAAGATACCTTCCGAATGACGCGTCACCCGCGCTCACTGGGGGTTGAGCATCCCGCTCAACGCGGCCAGGACCAGTTGGAGGCCCAGCCCGAGCGCCGCATACACCAGGGTGACGACGGTCACCGTACCGCCGGTCAGCTTTGCGGCGTTGCGCAACAGCGCGTTGACCAACACCCAATGCCACAGCCGGAAGAGTGTGAGTTGACTCAAGGCGACGTAAGTCAGGTTGCGCGCATCTTCCATCGGTTTGCCCACGGAAACCAGATACGACAACCCCTGGTTGACGACCAGATGGCCCTGGGTCATCGCAAAGATGGCCTGCAGCATGAACTCCAGTGCAAAGGGCAGGCTCAGCCAGGGCAGCACAGCCAGGATGCGCTTGAACTCAAGCTCGCCGCCGGCGATCAGCACGCCGAAGTAGAGCGCCACGGCCTGGATCAGCCAGCCGAGCAGCAGTCCCACCAGGGTGGTCGCCGCGGCGGTACCCGCCACTACGTGCGGCTGCTGGAACTGCTCCAACTGTGGCGCGATCAGGCGCGCCTGTTCGGCCGGCATCCGCGCCATCTGTTCTGCCATCACCTGCCGCGCCTGCACGGCCAGCAGGGGCGCGTTCAGCGCCGGCGAACCGGCCACGGCCGCCGTAATCAGCATGACCGGCAGGAGCCAACGCCAGCGTGGGTAGGCGGTGATGTTCGCCGTGGCGGCACCGGGGCGATCTATCATGCTCACGAGCACAGCCCAGATAGGCATCTTCTGGGGCATAGATTTCCTCCAGATAAAGATCGGTAAGAGCCACCACGATAACACCATATAATCACCTTGTCAAGACTTGCACAAGGAGCGTACTTGTGTTAGAATCTAAAATGAGGATTCACAAGAGGTATACGAGGCGGCCACAGGCACAGCACGACCTGACGGCAAACACACACATTCGGATACGGAAAACGGAGGCAGAACATGGCACGACGAGCAATTCCCGACATCGTTATCGGGCGACTTCCCGTCTATCTGCGTGCGCTGAATTTTCTGGTGGCAGAGGGTCGGCAGGTCACTTCATCCCAGGAGCTAGGCGACCGTCTGGGCATCTCCTCAGCGCAAATCCGCAAGGACCTGTCGCACTTCGGGGAGTTCGGCAAACAAGGGACCGGGTATGACATCGGTTTTCTGCACCAGCAGTTGAGCGAGATTCTGAAAGTAGATCGCTTGTGGGATGTGGCGCTGGTGGGCGCGGGCAACCTGGGCAAAGCGGTCGCCGATTACCCCGGTTTTGCCGGCAAAGGGTTCAACATCACCGCCATCTTCGACAACGACCCGAGCAAGATCGGCCAGGTCATGGGCGTGAATCACGTCACCGTGCAGTCGGTCGAAGAGCTGGCCGATACCTTGCGTGAGCGCGGGATCTCGATCGGCATCATCGCGACCCCGGCCGAGTTCGCCCAGGCCACGGCGCGCACGATGGTGGATGCCGGGGTGCGCTCCATCCTGAATTACGCGCCGATCACGATCATGGTGCCCGCGGGGGTGCGCGTGCAGTATATTGACCCGGTCGTCGGGCTGCAGCGGATGACGTATTACCTGCCCTGAGCGCCGGTTGATTGAGGCCAAGAAGGGGGGCTGAACTTGCCTCCCTTCTTGCTGTTTTGCGCTTCGGTTCAGACAATCTGGCCTCTTCTCCCTCCGCCGCCGCGTATCTCCTCGCATGACCAGCATCATAGATAACAGCCTGCCGCAGTGTTAGAATAACAGCATATGATCGAGCGGCCGGACGCGTGGCACAGGGCCGCATCGCCGATGAAACCAAATGGACAGGGTTGCAACGCCCCAGGGAGGATAGGCCATGCCCCGCAAACGCGTGGTTGCAGATATCATGACGGCCAACCCGGTCACGGTGACGCCCCGGAATGCCATCCGTACGGCGGTCAACCTGATGCGAGATGGGGGCTTCCGGCGTCTGCCAGTCGTGGAGCGCGGCCGGCTGGTCGGCATCATTACCGACCGCGACCTGCGCCGGGCGGCCAACTCGCCATTTGTCGTGCGTGAGCAGTGGTATGATAACTTCATCCTGGATCACATCGAGGTCGGTTCCTGCATGACGCCCAATCCGCTCACCATCGGGCCGGGAGATGCGATTGCTGAAGCCGCGCGTGTGATGCGCAACCATAAGATCGGTGGTCTGCCGGTCATCGCCGACAGCCAACTAATCGGCATTATCACCGATACGGATCTGTTGGATTTTCTGATTGAATTGCTCGAACACGAAACCGTACCGGCCTGAACGGCCGATCGCGAGGTTCCAAAGACCCGGTTTGTTTGCGTCAACCGGGTCTTTGACCTATTAGCGCCAGATCACACAAAGGCGTCGGGGCGATGATGCAACGTGCAGACCTGATCCTGTTACACGCGCCGAGCGTGTATGACTTTCGCCGGCAATCCATTCTTTATGGCCCGGTCAGCGACCTGGTGCCATCCACGCCGGTCTTCGAGATGTACCCGATCGGGTTCACCACGATGGCCGAGTACCTGGAACGGACCGGCTTTCGCGTGCGCATCCTCAACCTGGCGGTGCGGATGCTCAACGAGCCGAAGTTCGATCCGGAACCCTTGATCGCCGCGCTCAACCCCACGGCCTTCGGCATTGACCTGCATTGGCTCCCCCATGCGCACGGCGCGCTGGCCGTCGCTCAGTTGGTCAAACGTTATCACCCCGACACGCCGATCATCTTTGGCGGGTTCTCGTCCACCTACTACCACGAGGAGCTGATCCGCTATCCCTTTGTAGATTATGTCATTCGCGGCGACTCGACCGAAGAACCGCTGCGTCAACTCATGGCGTGTCTGAAGGGCCGGCCCGGCGCGCCCGCGCTGCGTTCGATTTCCAACCTGACCTGGCGCGACCGTACCGGGGAGATCCGTGTTAATCCATATAGCTATCGGCCGGCCAACCTGGATCACGTGATGCTGGATTATCGCTATGTGGTGCGCGCCGCGGCGCGTGATCTGGACCTGGGCTCCTATGTGCCGTTCAAAGATTGGTTGGATTATCCGATCCTGGCGGCGCTCAGTTGCCGTGGGTGCACCCAAAGCTGCGTCATCTGTGGCGGGTCGGCCGCCGCGTTTCGCGAGATGCACGGCCGGACTGCGCCCGCCTTCCGCAAGCCAGAGATGCTGGCCGAGGACGTGCGCCGCGCTGCGGCGCTCAGCAGAGGGCCGGTGTTCATCCTGGGCGATTTGCGGCAGGGCGGGCCAGGGTATGCGCGGCGCTTCTTCGATGCCATGCGCGGCTTCACCGGCCCGGTCATCGCCGAGCTGTTTTCGCCCGCTTCGCACGAATTCCTGCAGCAGTTGGCCGAGGCGCTGCCCAACTTCACGCTGGAGGTCTCGCTGGAGAGCCACGATCCTGAAGTGCGCGCGGCTTTCGGCAAATACTACGGCAACGAGCCGATGGAGCGCACCATCGCCGATGCACTGGATGCCGGCGCGAAGCGAGTGGATGTCTTCTTCATGGCTGGGCTGCCGCGTCAGACGGCCGAATCAGTGCTCGGTACGATTAACTATTGCGCGGAGTTGCTCCGCCGGTTCGGCCGCGATGGCCGACTGATCCCGTTCATCTCGCCCCTGGCGCCGTTCCTGGATCCCGGCAGCCGGGGCTTCGAGAACCCGGACGAGCACGGCTACAAGCTGTTCGCACGCACCTTGGAGGAGCACCGGCGGCGGCTGGGCGCGCCGAGCTGGAAATATGTGTTGAACTACGAGACGCGTTGGATGACCCGCGACCAGTTGGTGGATGCGACTTATGCGGCCGGCCGGCGGCTGAACCGGATCAAGGCCGATTATGGCCTGGCGCCATTGGCGCAGGCCAACGCAACCGAAGTCCGCATTGATCGGGCGACCGAGTTGATCGCCGAAATTGATCGGCTGATGGCATCGGCGACGCCAGAGCAGTTGCCCCTGGCGATGGGCCGGCTTAAGGCCGAGATTGACCAGGTGAACATGTCCACCGTCTGCGATAAGCGCGAGCTTAATGTCGAGTTCTCCGGGCCAAAATTGCGCTATCATCAAGTGGCGCGGATGTTGATCGAGGATGTGGCGCGAGGGCTGGGCCGGCGGCTGGGGCTGGAGAGGACTGAATTTGCCGCGCTTCCCGCGGAGTGATCCGCGTCGAGCACTTTCATCACTAGATATTACAAGGAGGTGAGGGGCATGGCAAGAGGCACCGTTGTGATCGAGGAGGATCGCTGCAAGGGCTGCGAGCTATGCACAACTATCTGCCCACAAGATGTCTTACACATGACGCATGACCGTTTCAACGCGCGCGGCTATCGGCCAGCGCAGCTTGTTGATCCGACCGGCAAGTGTACCGGCTGCGCCCTCTGTGCGTTGATCTGCCCGGATGTGTGCTTGACCGTGTATCAGTATCTTCTCAATTTGTAGGGGCGCACCCTTGCGGTCGCCCACGTGGGCAGGCGCAAGGCCGTGCCCCTACCCCGAATTGTTGAGGGGTCGGAGATAAAATATGGCAAAGGAGCTCTGGAAAGGCAACGAGGCCATTGCAGAGGCAGCCATTCGCGGCGGCGTTGAGGCGTTCTTCGGTTATCCCATCACGCCGCAGACTGAGCTACTCGAATACATGGCGGCGCGGATGCCCGCGCTGGGGCGGGCGTTCCTGCAGGCCGAGAGCGAAGTGGCTTCAATCAACATGGTCTATGGCGCCGCCTGCGGCGGCGCACGCGCCATGACTGCATCCTCCAGCCCTGGCATCAGTTTGATGCAGGAGGGGCTGTCCTACATCGTCGGCTCGGAAGCGCCGGCCGTGCTGGTAGACGTGATGCGCGGTGGGCCGGGCCTGGGCAATATCCAGCCCAGCCAGGGCGACTACTTCCAGATGACGCGCTCGGCCGGACATGGCGACTATCACCCGATCGTCCTGGCGCCTGCGACCATCCAGGAAGCAATTGACCTGATGTACGAGGCGTTCCCGCTGGCCGAAAAGTACCGCACCCTCGTCATCCTGGCGGCCGATGGCTCGCTCGGCCAGATGATGGAGCCGGCCGAGATGCCGGCCATGCGCGCCCCCTTGACCGAGGCCGAACGCGCGGCCTGGGCGGTGCGCGGCGCGGCCGACCGTGATAAGCGGATCATCACCTCGCTTTTCCTGAAAGAAGAAGAGCTGGAGGCGCTCAACCGGCATCTTCAGGCCAAGCTCAGGCGCATCGAAGAAGCCGAGCGCCGCTGGGAAGAGGTCGCGACTGCTGACGCCGAATACATACTGGCGGCCTTCGGTACCGTGGGCCGCACCTGCAAAACGGTGGTGCGTGAGGCGCGCCGCCGGGGGCTTAAGGTTGGGCTTTACCGTCCGATCTCGCTCTGGCCCTTCCCGTGGCCGCGGCTGCGTGAGTTGGCGCGGCAAGCGCGCGGGATACTGGTGGCCGAAATGAACGCCGGCCAGATGTTGGAGGATGTGCAACTGGCGGTGCATGGCCAGTGCCCGGTGCGGTTCTACGGCCGCATGGGCGGGGTGATCCCGCTGCCGGACGAAATCCTGGCCGCGCTGCATGATCTGATTTCTGCGCAACGCGACTCCGGCGCGCCGGCCGAACGCGCGAGCGGAGGGTGAGATGAACGACAACCTGGTTCCCACCGCCGAGCAGATCATCGCGCAGGGCAACATCGTCTACAAACGCCCGGCCGCCCTCCTGGACACCTGGACGCACTATTGCCCCGGCTGCACCCACGGCATCATTCACCGCCTGATCGCGGAAGCGATTGACGAGCTTGGGCTGCGCGAGAAGACCATCCTGGTCGCGCCGGTCGGCTGCTCGGTGCTGATGTATTACTACTTTAATGTGGATGCCGTCGAGGCGGCGCACGGCCGCGCGCCGGCCATGGCGACCGGCCTGAAGCGTACTCAACCGGACAAAGTCATCTTCACCTATCAGGGGGATGGCGACCTGGCTTCCATCGGCGCGGCCGAGATCCTCCACGCGGCCAACCGGGGCGAGCGCATCACGGTCTTCTTCGTCAACAACGCGGTTTATGGCATGACAAGCGGCCAGATGGCCCCCACGACCTTGCCGGGCATGGTCACGACCTCCTCGCCGGCCGGCCGCGATGTCAAAGAGCACGGCTACCCGATGCGCATGGCCGAGATCATCGCCGGGCTGCCGGGCGCGTGCTACGTCGTCCGCTGGTCGGTGCACGACGCCCGCACCATCCGCCAGGCCAAGAGGGCGGTCGTCACGGCCTTCAAGACGCAGCTTGCCGGCCTGGGGTTGAGCATGGTCGAGTTCCTGTCGAGTTGCCCGACCAACTGGCACATGTCGCCGCCCGACGCCATGACATGGATTCGCGATACCATGATGCCCTACTTTCCGCTGGGAGATTTCAAAGTTGCGGATGAGGTGGCGAAGATCGCCGGGTTGAAGGTTGAAGGTTAGAAGGTTGAAAGTACGAACTCCCTTCAACCTTGTTGAGTCCACTTAAGTCGTATCACTCAAAGTCCGGGAAAGTCGTATCACTCTTTGGTCAGGCCATGCGAATGGTAGGGCAAGTTGACAGGGATGGAGTTGCAGTAGGCGGCCGAGATCACCCGCCAACTCTGGATAGGAAAGGCCCTTGATCGGGCGCTGTTGGGTGCGCTGCCCATCGTGATCGAGAAAGACCAGACCGTGCTCGGCTGGCGGGTAAGTGATCTGTACTTCGTGTTTGGCCCAGGTCTGGCCCAGACCGTAGTGCTGATCGCCGAGGGTGATGGTACCGACATTGCTGGCCTGGCGGAACCATTGCCCTTGGCCCAGGTAATTTTCGATGCGTGCCACGTCAAACAAGTGCGGTTCCTGGCTGGGCGTGTAGGGGCGGCGTGGCGTGGCCGCTTGCGGGTGGGCGAGCAAGGGGGGCAAGTCATCACTGCCGCGACAGGGTAGCGCACGGTTCAGAAAGTCGCGCCGGGCATCGAGCGCCTGCCAGAGGGCATCCCAGTCCGCAAACTGCTGGCCGCACAGCACCTGTTGATCCCAGGTCTGATGATTGCGCTCGGTGATCGTCCGCTGCTGGGGCTGATGGGGCGGCCCAATCACCAGCGCCACGTCCAGGCCGAGCAAGAATAGATGCAAGCGGGTCGGGAAGGGCGACTTGCTGGTGTTATCAAAGAAGACACTGTCGCGATCCACGCGTAGTTGACCCGGCAAGCCCCAATCCAGGCAGGCCAGGCGGAGCGCCAACAGATAGTCCAGCGTATCGGGATGGCGTTGGACCTGCTGGTCACCCACCCAACACGGAAAGCTGAGCAGCTTGACGCGACTGAAGCAGTCGGTGAGGTTGATCAAACTGACCATGCCCACCGCCGGTACGGGCAGCGCGCCGTAGGCATCCATTTCCCAGGCCGCATGGGCGGCTTGCGCCGATTCGGCCACGGGCTGGGGCAACCGCCGCTGGCGTTGATAGCGGCGTGTGAGGCGTTCATCATGGAGCCATTGCGCCAGAATACTGCGCCTGGGCACGCGTTGCCCCGCGAGGTCAGCCGCGCGCTGCGCCTCGGCCACCAGCGTACGCGGCCCCCAACCAGGGTGCTGCCGCCGCCAAGTGCGCACCGCCTGGCGCACTGGCGCCGGGAAACTGCTCAACGCCCCGGTTGGCGGTCGGCCCAACCGGGACACCAGGCCGGATCGCCCTTGCCGTTGCCCACGCCGCCGCCACTTGCGCACGGTGGCCAGGCTCCAACTGAGACGCTCAGCAATCGCCCGATCACTGTGGCCGGCTGCGGCAAGTTCCAGAATGGTCACGCGCGCCTGTAAGCTCGTGCTGTGCATAGATTAGCCCTCCTGGATAAGTGGTAAGTATACTTATACACAGCATGGCGCGCACCAGGCGCTTGTCAAGCCGCCAAGTGATACGACTTTATCGGACTGTTAAGGTACGACTTAAGTGGACTCAACAACCTTGAACCTTCAACCTTGAACCATCAACGGAGATGAACATGCACGACGAAATCATCTTTTCCGGCTTCGGTGGGCAGGGCGCACTCTTTGCCGGGCAACTGCTGGCCTACGCGGCCGCGGACAACGGCCTGCACGTCACCTGGATCCCCTCCTACGGCCCGGAGATGCGCGGGGGCACGGCGCATTGCACCGTTGTCCTCTCCGATGAGCCGATCGGCTCGCCATTGGTGCGCCGGCCAGGCAGCGTCGTCGCATTGAACCTGCCTTCGTTCGAGAAGTATGAGCCGCTGGTCAAGACCGGCGGCTTGCTGGTCTACAATCGCTCGTTGGTGGATCATCCGCAAGCGCGCAACGATATCCGCTATCTTCCTATCCCGGCCAACGAAATCGCCGAGCAGGTGGGCAATGTGCGTCAGGCCAACGTGGTGCTGCTGGGCGGCTATCTGGCCGCGACCGGCATCCTGCCATTGGCAGCGGTCGAGACGGTGCTCGACAACCATCTGCCGGAGCGTCAGCGCCGCTTCCTGGAAAGCAACAAAGAAGCCTTGCGCCGCGGCGCCGCCTGCGCCGTGACGTTGTGACATTACACCCGGAGGAATTCAGACGTGGCAACGCTTTGGAAGAGTCGCTATGCCCAACGCATCGGGCGCATGGGCCGTTCGGTGATTCGCGAGCTGCTGAAATATACGCAGCAGCCCGACATCATCTCGTTTGCTGGGGGGCTGCCCGCGCCGGAGCTTTTTCCGACCGCCGAGGCTCAGACCGCCGCCTGCCGGATCCTGACAGAAGACGGCGCCCAGGCTTTGCAATACGGCCCTACGGAGGGCTACATCCCCCTGCGTGAGCACATCGTGGAGCGCATGGGGCGCTATGGCATCCGGGCCAGGCCCGAGAATGTGGTGATCACCAACGGCTCGCAGCAGGCGCTTGATCTGATCGGCAAGCTGCTGCTCAACCCCGGCGACCGCGTCCTGGTCGAGGAGCCGACCTACCTGGGCGCGTTGCAGGCGTGGAATGCTTATCAGGCGGAATACCTCTCGGTGCCGGGGGATGATGATGGCTTGCGCACCGAGCTGTTGGAACCCGCGCTGCGCAACGGGCCGAAGTTCATGTATGTGTTGCCGAATTTTCAGAATCCCGGCGGCACGACCCTGCCCGTCGCGCGCCGGCTGGAGATCGTGCGTCTGTCGCACAAATACGGCATCCCCATCGTCGAGGATGACCCGTATGGCGCGCTGCGCTTCGAGGGGGAGCACCTGCCGCCTCTCGTGGCGCTCGACAGCGACTTCCAGGCCGATTCGGCGGTCGCAGGTCACGGCTATATGGAAGGCAACGTCATCTACCTGGGCACTTTCTCCAAGACGCTGGCGCCGGGCCTGCGCCTGGGCTGGGTCGTCGCCCCGGTCGAGATCATTGACCAACTGGTGATGGCAAAGCAGGGCGCAGATTTGCACACCAGCACCTTCAACCAGATGTTGGCGTGGGAGATGATCAAGAACGGGTTCATGGATGAGCACATTCGGGTGATCCGGCGGGTCTATCGCGAGCGTCGCGATGTGATGCTGGCCGCGCTGGAACGCCACTTTCCGGAGGGTTGCTCGTGGACGCATCCGGAGGGCGGGTTATTCTTGTGGGCGCGTGTGCCGGAGGGGATGGACACCGCAGAACTGCTCAAAGAGGCGGTGCAATTCAAGGTGGCGTATGTGCCGGGGTTCGCCTTCTATGCCGAGCCAGGTCATGGCCGCAACACCATGCGCCTGAACTTCTCCAACGCCCAATCCGACCAAATCGAGGAAGGTATTCGGCGGCTGGGCGACATGCTGAAGCGGGCCATTACGGAGCGCACGGCCGCGCCGGCTTGAAATATACTTGGCGCGGCCATAAGGTGCGCTTTTGGGCGGCGGTCATTCTGAGCGGGTCTATCCCTAACCTCGCGTAACGGCGAGCATCCAGCGAAGAATCTCCGTGCCGCGCCGAGACCCTTCGCTGGCTTCTCGCCGCAACGCACTTCACGGGACCCACCCGCTCAGGGTGACACAGTTCATGCCCGTGCGCAGTATAGCATGTATGTAGCGCAATTTGCCAAATTGCGTTACATGCGTTTCCGCGCCTACGCAAAAGTGAACGTGCCGCACCCGAAATGCGTGTGCTGGCCGAGGTGGAGCGTGGCGGCCAGCTCCAGATACGGCGCCAGCCGCGGGGGGATCTTCGTGAAGGTCTGCTCGCCAATCCAGCGGCCCGGCGCATCCTTGTCTGATCGCTGCAAGTCTACCTTCGCCAGCCGCCCCTCGTCGCAATCCAGCCACACCGCCATCCGTTCTTCCGGGGTGAGCAGCGCCCACGCCTGCTCGGCTGTCGCGCGCTTGCCGAGCGCCAACGGCGCCAACCGGGCCATCAGCGCATCCAGGATGTCGCGCAGCCCGGGGGCCGGCGTGCGCTTTGCCGGGCGCGGGATACGCAGCGCGGGCAAACCATCTTCGGCTTCCTCATCCGTCTCAGGTAGCGGTTGGACGTCCGTCTCCTGCGCGCCCAGATCGAAGGGGGTCAACCAGGTCAACCGGCGCTGCCGATGCTTCGGCGACGCATCCGGCATCAGCCCCTCCGCCCACTGCGCCGGCGTAGCACGATAGCTCAGATCGAGCCGTCGGTCGTGTACGATCTGCTCCCAGCGCGGCCCCCGGCTGACATAAACGGACTGGATGTCGAAGCGGCCCCACAGGGTGCGCTGACGATGCCAACGTTCGTCGGAGGTCGTGGCGGCCGCTTCCATCGCCGGCAGGATCAACTCCAGGAAGACCCCGTGATCCGCGTCATTGCCCAGCAACTTCAGCTCCCAAAGGATCAGCTCCCCCTGCCCGTAGCCGCGCTTGCCGGGGTAGGGCCAAATGACGGCCTCAATGGGCCACGCGGGCCAACTCGGCGCGGCGTCCGGTTGAAACCGGAGGGGCGGCCGTTGATTCGTCCTGGCGCCGGCCGGCGCCCCCTGGCTCGCCCCGCGTGTTTTGGGCTTGCTGTCTACGCCAGCCGCTGGCGTCTCTGCATCGCCGGGGAGGCCGCCCCAACTTTCGGCCACCTTCCGCCAGGATCGCGCCTGCTGGGTTGGCAGGCTTTCTGCGATCAACGCGCCGAGGGTCTGTGAGATTTCGGGTGCGAAGTGGCGGGGCAATTGCACAAACGGGCCGCTTACCTGCCAGACGATCAGGTAGCGAATCAGGTTAACCTGGCTGATAAAAGGCAACATAGTCCACTAATTCATAAAGCAGGCTAATCTGATATTCCGACCACGTGCGGATGCTCCACGCGTTCAGCATATCTCGCGCCTCCTGGCTGAGCAGCCCCAAGAAGCGGCCCCAATAGAGTTGAGATTGGGCGGTATCGGCCGTGTGCAGCAGCTTGTAGAGCATCTTCTGTTCATCGGGCCGCAGCACGGTGCGGAAGACGGCGGCCAGTTCGAGCGTGTTCAGGAACTCGCTGACCTCGAACGTCAGCACGCCTTCTTTCTCATAGGGTCGGGGGTTGAAGATCTGGTTCAGGCTTGAGAAGAAGCGAATCCGCAGCCGATCGGGTGGGAAACGCGTCTCCTGGTGGATCATGCGCGCCAGCAATTCGCCCATCTGCGTCGATCGGCCCCCGGTCGTCGGGAAGATCTGCAACAGCCCCTTCACCTCCGCGCCGTAATAGAGCGCCAAATCTTGCAGCCACGACTTCAGCTCGTTGTGATGTAGCATGAGCAGGAAGCGCCGGTCGTCCTGAACGTGCGCGGCCAAGATGTTGCCGCCGCCGAAACCGCGGCTGCCCGGCCTGGCTCTGGGGAGCCGGTTCACGAAGCCCCAAATCACCACAGACCGCATCACCGTGGCGCGCAATTGCCACGCCTGATCCAGGATTGCCTGGCAGGTGGCGCAATACCGGCCTGTAGCGCGCGGGTAGACCCAACAGCGCGCACACGGGCCGTCGAAAGCCACGGGCGGTGGTCCCAACTCGGCCTCATCTGTAAGCAGCTCGGGTGTCTGCTCCAGATATTGCAGGGTCGCCAGCAACTCCGGCCCAGTGCGGCTGCGGCGTAGCCAATCAAAGCGTGTCAGCATGCCAATCAGCGTGCGCCCTACAGAACTCGCGCATCCAGCGCCTTAAGCAACTCGGCGCGGTAGGCGACCACCTTCGGCTCTACCCACTCCGCGGCTTTCAGAGGCAGCCGGCCGCCCTCCTGGCCGCCATAGCGCTTCACCCAATCCGTCAGCTCGCTTTCGGGCAGGATGCGCAGGCGCAGGCTGCCGAAGCCGACATAGCGGTGATGCCCCAGCTTGTGCGCCAGTCCTTCCTCCAGCCCCACGCACCAGATCAATCGCTGCAGCTCTTCCTTCTCCAAATTCCAGAAGCGGATGGTGAAGCGCGCCTTTGCGCCCGGCAGGATCGCCCGGGTATAGCTCGCCTGGACGGCATCCGGCGCAAAGTCTGCCAGCCGCTGGACGAGCGGCGCGACCGGAGTGTGGTGGAACAGCCGCCAGGTCTTGGCAATCTGGAACATCGGCACGCCTTTGACCCCGCCCTGCCGCCAGACGCCGTTCTCGCAGACCCAGCCGCCATACGGATAGGGAACCTTGAACCACGCCAGCTCCGGCATCCCATCGAATGGCGCAAAGCTGAACGCCAGCCGGCCCATGAGCGCCTGATTCGGCCCGCTGCCCACCCACCCGAAGAGGCTATCGGCCGGGTTCAGGCGGCTGATATCGGCGCTGACGCTCTTGGCGTCGCTGGCGATCGCATAGATGTGGCGCAGCAACCCCTTCAGGCTGCGGCTGGGCAAGGCGTAAAGCCGCGTTTCAGGTCGCAAGACTGCCTCGGCCGGGGAGAGGGAGAAGCAATCCCAGCCGTTGACGTTGCCATCGGCCAGGGTCGCCTTCCAGGATGGCTCGCCGCTCTCCCGCACATGCAGCGGAGTGAGCGTCTCGGCCTCGACGGCCAGCGTGCCGGAGTAGCCGCCGAAGGAGCGGTGCGAGATGAAGCCGCCTTGCGCGCGGGGCGGCCGGGCCGCGGTTTGCATCGTGGCGACCAACGGCGCGCTCCAGGTCAAGCCCGCGGCCGCTTCGTCATCCTTCAGCGTCAGCCGGTGCCAGACGCCGGCGCGTTCCAGCGGCTGGTCGGGAAAGAGCCGCGCCGACACCTTGTTGGCCGGGCTGGCTGTCAGCCAGGTGATCTCGCTGACCTGGGCCTTCACCCAGCCGAACCCGGCGGTTTTCTCGCCGCCCAAGACCACATCGCCTTGCTGGAAATCCTCCAGCAGATGCATCAGGACGGCCAGCGTTGGCAGGTCGCGCTCGGTCAAGTCTTGCAGCTCCAGTTGAAGCTGGAAGTTGAGTTGGTCGCCGTAGGCGAACAGATAGTCGTGCTTGGCGCTCTCCACCGGTCGGGCGGTCGCGGGATCCATGCGCACGCCGTCCATCGAGCACCAGATCTTCTCCGGTTGCGTTGGATCGGCCAGGTAGGCGTCGGAGAAATAGACCGCGCCGCGCTGTCCCTGCCGGCCAAACAGGTAATCAATCACCTCGGTGACGCGCGGCGACTCGCCCCACAGGGTCTTAAGCACTTGCGACGCCCGCTTGCGGAACGCGCCCTTCACCGTGCTGCCGGGGATGTACATTTCCCAGGCGCCTTCCTGATCCGACTTGCTCCACGTCAGCATCCGCATGAACATGGTGTCGTAGGGCTTGCCGTATTTGCGGGCCACGTCGCGGTTGAACGGCCCACCCGCGCGGAAATCTACGTGGTGCGGTTGCGCCAGCTCTTGGCGGGTCTTGGAGCGATAGCTCTTGAGAAAGGCGATGAAGTTGCGGTCGTTGGCGATGCTCTTGCGCAGGTTGATCGGGGCGACGATATGGCTGTAGCGCACACGGCTGTGCTCTTCGAGGAAGGTGCGCCAGCCGGCCGCGCTGATCCCTTCGGGCGCCTGGTTGCGGTTCATCCACTGCGCCTCGCTGATCTTGCCCTCCAGCAGCATGACCTTGATCTTGAGGTGCACCTCGCGGTTGGCGATCTCCGCGTCCACCCAGGCGTCGCTCTGGAGCAGATCCACCTGTTGATCCACCTGTTGGTAGAGCCGCGGCATAAGCGACCGGCACGCGTCGGCGAGTGTTTGGGTCAGCGCGGCCTCGTCGCTCAGTTGCACGGCCAGGGTCGTCGCCAATCCCGCGTCCAGCCCCAGGCCCGCCACGATCTGGTCCCAGGTCGCCTTGTCGAGCTGCTGGCTGGTCTGCCGTTGGCGCTCCATGACCTCCAGGATGCGTTTGGCCTGGTTGCCCACCCGCTCTCTCAGCGCCGCCTCGGCCGCGGCCTCGCTGGGAAAGGGCTGGTCGCAGAGGAATTTTACAGTATCAATCACCTTCTGCGAAAGGGGATACTTACCCTTGGCCAGCTTTGCCAGCGCCTTTTCGCGCAGAACCCAAACTTCGGATTCGCCGCTCGACCGTTCTTGGAGCCACAGGCCGATCGTGCGGGGCAGGTAGTCGGCCAGCTTGCGCTTCCAGTCGTCCGGGCTGAGGATCGGCCCGCCGATGACCATCTCCAGCCGCTGGCGGACCGGCTCCGGGATGTCGCGCATTGCCGCGACGAGCAGGCGGCCCTCGATCGCCGCGAACGCGGGCACTTCAGGATCCACCTTGCCCCAATTCCAACCGACCAGCACCGGGTTGTCGGCGTTGAACCGAAAGCTGATCTTGAGGTGGTTGGCATCGGCCCGCAGGTTGGGCGCCGTGGGGACCGTCATCCCTGGCTCGGCCTCCAGCCGGACGCGGCCCAGGCCCTTGCTCTTGCCGGCACCGAACCAGAACCGCCCCTCGCGCATCTCTTGGAGCAGGTAGTAAAGCCGCGCCCGATTCTCCCCACGATCCAAGACCGCGTCGTTGACCATCATGCTGAAGTCAAATGCAGCGTTGCGGAAGACCGTTTCCATCTTGTAGTTGGCGTTCGCCTCGGCGGCCCAGCGATCTTCATCCAGCTTCAACCCCATGCGCAGATCGAAGAAGTGATCCTGGGCATAGGCCGCATCCTGGAGCCGGCAATCCACGCGCGTGATCAGGCCATCGGGCAGCGGGTCGCCGTAGAGGCGCTGCCACGATCGGTTCAGCAGGCCGATGTTGCGACCGTCGCGCGACTGGCCGATGAAGGCGTCCATCAAGGACTGGGCCGTGCCGGAGATTTCACCGGCCAACGAGACCAGCCGTTGGCTGCCATCTCCATCGCGGGTGAACAACGTCTTGCGGGCATTCCCCCGATAGATCGGTGTTTCAGCGACGAGCTTGCCGCGAATGATCATACTATCCTCCTCGCTTGGGTTGAAGTTGACTACTGGCGTTCACAAGAGACATTGAGATTATAGCGCGGGATACTCAATCTGGCAAGCCGCGCCGGGGGGACGCAAGGCAGCACCCCAAACTAGCGTGGAATGGGCAGGTTGTGGTAAAAGGATGTATGAAACTGACCATCTCGTTGCTTCCGGAGGAATAACATGCTTGCAGACCTGATCCTGAAAAACCGCAGCTATCGCCGCTTCTACGAGGACGCGGCGATCAGCCTGGACACCCTGCGCGAGTTGGTGAACCTGGCCCGGCTCTCCGCATCGGCGCGCAACGGGCAACCGCTGAAATACGTGCTCTGCTGCGACCGCGCGACCAACGCGGCCATCTTCTCGACCCTCGCCTGGGCCGGCTATCTGACCGACTGGCCCGGCCCGGTCGAGGGGGAACGACCGTCCGCGTACATCGTTGTGTTGGGTGACAAGGCGATCAGCCAGTCATTCGGCGTGGATCACGGCATCGCCATGCAGAGCATCCTGCTGGGTGCGACCGAGAAAGGGCTGGGCGGCTGCATGATCGGCTCGATCCAGCGCGAGCGGCTGCGCCAGGTTTTGCAGATTTCGGCGCAATACGAGATACTTAACGTAGTGGCCTTGGGTAAGCCGAAGGAGACCGTCGTGCTCGAGCCGGTCGGGGCAGATGGCGACATCAAGTACTGGCGGGATGCCGAGCAGGTGCATCACGTGCCCAAACGACGGTTGGCAGACCTCATTGTGCTGGAACGCAGTTGAGCTTGCTGAAGGCAGGAGGATACAATGGACGACCGCGCTGGCGGCTACGCCGAATATGGGGTCACAGCCGAGTTCTACGACCAGCTTATCCCCTATCGCGAGCGGGGGGATATCGCCTTCTTTGTCGAGATGGCGCAGGCGGCCAACGGCCCCGTGCTGGAGGTGGGCTGCGGCACCGGCCGCGTGTTGATTCCTACCGCGCGCGCCGGCGTCGAAATCGTGGGGCTGGATCTCTCGCCGTACATGCTCGATGTCTGCCGGGCCAACCTGGCGCAGGAGCCGCCAGACGTCCGGGCGCGCGTTCAGTTGGTCGAAGGGGACATGCGCGACTTCGCGCTCGGCCGCGCATTCGCTCTGGCAACCATCCCGTTCCGGCCCTTCCAGCACCTGACCACGGCCGAGGATCAAATGGCTTGCCTGCGGGCAATCCATCGCCATCTGGCGCCGGGGGGCCGGCTGATCCTCGATCTCTTCAACCCATCTATCCCGTATCTGGCCGCGCCGGAGCGATTGGAGGAATGGGAGGATGTGCCGGCATTCACGATGCCCGATGGCCGGCGCGTCTGCCGTCGCGCACGGATCACGCGGCGCGACTACTTCAATCAGATTCAAGATATCGAACTGATCTATTATGTCACCCATCGCGACGGACGGCGGGAGCGGCTGGTGCACAGCTTCCCGATGCGCTATCTGTTTCGTTTCGAGGCCGAACACCTGCTCGTGCGCTGTGGCTTTGCCGTTGAGGCGCTCTACGCCGATTACGACAGGGCGCCGTATGAGTCAAAATATCCCGGTGAGTTGATCTTCGTCGCGCGCCGCCAGTAACGCGTCATTCCGCAATGCCGCTCGTGGAGTCGAGGGAACTCCGACATGGGCAGATCCTATTGGTGTACTGTTACGGTGATCTGTTTCCTAGTCCTCTTGCTGGGAGGCATCGTCGCCCATGTCCGTCTTTGGCGGGCACCAACCAGGGGTGAGGACGTCTACTACGGCTGGGTAGAAGGTCAACGCCTGCAGAAAGGTGAGAATCCTTATGCGCGCGTCTTGACCGGCAACTTGCGCGACAACGACAAGTACGCCACCTACTTTCCGGTCTTCTATTACGGCGCTTATTTGACCATCGTCGCCGGCCTGGATAACTACGAAGATTGGATTGCGTTCTGGCGCGTCATCTTCCTGCTGACCAATCTGGGGATTGCCGGCGTCCTCTGTTATCTGCCATTCCGGCGCAAGATATGGCCGTTGGCACTCTTCGGCCCGGCCTTCTGGCTGTTCAACCGTTGGACGCTGCATGTGACACGCATCGCGCAGATTGACTTTCTGGCAATCCTACCGCTAATCATCTCGGTGGCGCTGTTTTCGCGGCGCAGATATCTATCGTTGCTGCTGCTCAGTCTATCCATCGGCGTCAAGCAAATCGCGTTGTTCCTGATTCCTCTCTATCTCATCTGGATCTGGCGGGAGACCGGGCAAAACAAGCTCAAGCACACCTTGATCGCCAGCGCGCTCATTGCCAGCATCCCGGTGCTCACATCGTTGCCGTTCCTGATGTGGAATCCCGAAGCGCTCGTCATCTCGGTGATTTTCGATGCCCTGCGCAACCCTGCGGATCACTTCGACGTGGCCTCGTTTGATGCCACGATTGGCTGGATCGGTCTGCTGGCCAAGGCGCCCATGATCGCCTTAATGCTTCTGGTGTTCGCGCTGACCTGGCAACGCCGTATTGGTCAGTGGCTTGCCTCGCTGCTGGTGATGGCCGTGTTTGTGGATTTCAGTTCGGTGCTCTTTCGTCAATACTTCGTGTGGGAGGCGCCGTTCATCCCGCTGGTTGCGCTAGATATCCTCTCTGGCGATGTATTTCGGACGTGGTCTATGCCCCCGAAGAACGACCACACATGACCGATTACGACATTTCATCAACGATTGCCTGATGTATCACATCATTATGCTGGTTACACTGGCGTATTTGTAATGCTCATGCTATACTTCGGGTATTATGAAACGAAGTTACCTTGTGCTGATCTGTCTGAGCATCCTCGCCGTCTCGCTATGGCTGCGTCTATCGGATCTGGATAGCTTTCTGACCTCCGATGAGAACCTATGGGCGATCCGTTCAACTCAGTTTGCGGCGGCGCTTCGTACAGGAGATTGGGGCGCCACGGCCATCACGGGCCATCCCGGTGTGACGACCATGTGGGCCGGCAGCCTCGGATTGGCAGCAAAATGGCTGTTTGCCGGCTCTCCACATTCGGCCAGTCTGCGTGATACGATAGACGCGCTGGCTGCAAACCCGGTTCGGCTTGATTACTTACCGTGGCTGCGTCTGCCTATCGCTCTGTTCTGTACCATCGCGCTCATCGTCCTCTATCTATTGGCGCGCCAGGTGATGGCCGAGAGTGTCGCCTTATTAGCCGCTGGCTTGCTCACCTTCGACCCATTCCTGTTAGCTCATGGACGTTTGCTGCAAATGGATGGGCTGCTCACCATGGCGATAGCGGTCGCATGGCTGGCGCTGCTGACCGCGTTCCGCACGGAGCAACGTCGCTTTCTCATCATAAGTGGACTGAGCATCGGAACGGCGCTGCTCACGAAATCTCCTGCCCTGGTGATGGGGCCGCTCATACTGGGCGCGATCATCTGGGCGCGCCTGCGCCTTGGCGGCCGAACGCGCGTGAGATGGCGCCGCATTTTCTTGGATCTGCTTTGGACAGGCATCCCTGTCCTGGCTATCGTTTTCGTGCTCTGGCCCGCGCTGTGGGTGAGACCGCTTGATACGTTTGGCCGTGTTTGGGGGCTGATGACCGCTTACGGAGGCGGCGAACACGAGTTGGGTAACTACTGGCTGGGGATGCCGACATCGGAGCCTGGCATCCTCTTTTACCCGGCGATTCTGGCGCTGCGGACGACACCCGTGACGTTGGTCGGGCTGCTACTTGCGCTCGCGTGGTCAATTACACGGCCGAACGGGGCGCTGAGTGGCGGGTTCTCTGAGAGGGCGCTCTGGGCGTTCGTACTCTGGTTTGGGATTGTGCTGAGTTTGGGGGCCAAGAAGTTTGATCGCTACCTGCTGCCGATCTTCCCCGCTCTTGATATGCTGGCCGCCTGGGGGTGGGTCGCCGCACTGGAATGGACTGCTGCGTGGCTGCGGGGCCGTCGCGATGTCTGGAATCGCGCGGCTCCGATAGTGCTGCGGGCCGGAGCGCTGCTTCTGCTGAGCGTTCAGGCGTGGGGCGCGCTGGCGAACCGGCCAAGTTATCTGACGGCCTATAACCCATTGGCCGGGGGGATCCGTGCGGCGGCGCGTACCGTGCTGGTTGGCTGGGGCGAAGGATTGGCCGAGGCGGCCAAGTACTTGAATGGTGGGCCAGATGTCGGGACAGGCCGCGCCGCCGCCTGGTACGGCAAGAACGTCTTCGGAGCTTTCTACCAGGGGGAAAGCCATGACCTCTATTACGACACCCCGATAGCCGCCGATCTCTATACCCACGACGTGGATTGGGTTGTTACGTATATCAACCAGGAACAACGCGGCCTACTAGATCCGTCGGTACGCGCGCTGTTGGGCGCCCCGCTCTACAGCGTGACGCGCGAAGGTGTGACCCTTGCCACCGTGTTTGCCTGGCCCAAACCATTTGCGCATACCTCGGATCTGATTGTCGGCGATGGATTGCGTCTGTTGGGATGGCAGGTGGGGGATCACGACCGCGCGGCGGGGATGCTGCCGGTGACCCTCTACTGGGATGCAGCAGAACTGGCGGCTATCCCGCGGCGGCGTGTATTGGTCTGGATGAAGGATGCTTCCGGTGAAGTCTGGGCCGCGGAAGAAGCCACCATCCCGGCGGATAGCGGGGCGCACCTTGCAACGCGTATCATAGGCTGGCTGGGTCAGCCGGCTGTGCCGCAGTCTTTCATGCTGCGCCCCCCGATCGGCCTGCGCTCGGGCGTGTATCGGATTGAGATAGCGCCCCTTGCCGGCGCGCCCACCCAGTTGACGGCGCTGCAAATCTCTCCCACGCGCCTGTCTGAGGCCGCTGCGCTAGACCCGAATATCCAGACATCGTCCAGCGATATTCGCTTTGGCGACGTCATCCGACTGATCGGGTTTGAATTGGCGGCCACGAACGAATCGTGGCTCCTGGATCTGATCTGGGTATGGCTGGCCCCATTGGAGGAGCCGTATCACTATTTCATCCATGCGGTGGATACGGCGGATCAGATAGTCGCCCAACAAGACGGCCCATTGGTTGAATCTGATGGTTTGGGCGAACTGGCGCGCCAGCGTATCCACCTGAATCTGCCAGGATCGGCATCAGGCGCGGTCAGTCGCGTATATGTTGGCCTCTACAGGCCGCGAGATGGCGTGCGTGCGACGTTGACCGTGGACGGCCAACCGGCGCCGGACGGACGCTATCTCCTCACGACATATCCCTGAGTCTGCTTCAGACTCTTCGCAGGAGGAATCCAGCACATGCTTGCTTTTTTACGTACCAGGCGAGCCGCGATGGTTTTGCTTGCCCTCTTGGTCCTGGCGGGAGCATGGACGCACTACTTTATCGTGCCGAAGGAGAACCGCCCTGGAAACGACATCTATTTCGATTTCCTGGAAGCCCAGCGGATCATCGCAGGCGAGAACCCGTACGAGCGGATCCTGTCGGGTGATATGCGGACTAATCAAAAATACCCCACCTATTTCCCCCTTTTCTACCTGCTTTCGGCCGGTGTCATCAAACTAGGCTTGCAGGAGTTCCCGCAGTGGTTGGCCTTCTGGCGGATCGCATTTCTGGTATTCAATGCGGGCGCGGGTGTCATCCTATTCTGCTTACTCTGGCCGAGACGGGGTTTACTGTTGGCAGTTGCTGGCTTGCTGTTTTGGTTTTTCAGTCGCTGGAATCTGCGCATCACCACTTCGGCCAACATTGACTATCCTGCGGTTTTCTTCCTGTTGTTGGCATTTTGGCTGTTACCCAAACATCGGATGTGGGCATTTCTGATGCTGAGTCTGTCTTTGGGGTTCAAGCAGGTAGACTCGATCCTCGTTCCGCTCTTTCTGATCGCCGTTTGGCAGTTGGAAGGACAGCAGCGGATCAAAGCTATCGTGCTCGCCAGCGCGGCGCTGGCGAGCACGATAGTGATCACTTCAGCGATCTTCCTGGCTGCCAATCCAGAAGCCTTTCTCAAGTCAATGGTGTTTGAAGCGGTTCGGGATCCTGCAGCCCATATTGATGCGGCATCGCTTGGAGCATTGCTCGGCTTGTCGAGCGCGGCATCTCGCCTGCCGTTCTTCATGCTCATCGCGCTAGTCTATACGCTGTTCTGGCGACGCAAGATCGGTATTTACACCGCGGGCCTGCTTGCCCTGGCCTCCTTTATCAACTTCAATCCGGTGCTGTTCCTTCAGTACTTTGTCTGGCTCACGCCCTTTTTTCCCCTGGCCGCGTCGGAAGCGGTTACCGGGCGTGGGACGCTGCTACCGCAGCTTGCTATAGAATCAGCGCGCCCAGAGGAAAACCATGCCTGATCTAGCTTTCAACTCTCGCCGCTCGCCGGTCTACGGCCGGCGCGGCATGGTAGCCGCCTCGCAACCCCTGGCCGTGGCCGCGGGGCTGGAAATCCTGGCCGCGGGCGGCGCGGCGGCCGACGCGGCCGTCGCGACCGCGGCCGCGCTGAACGTCACCGAGCCAGTCTCCACCGGCATCGGCGGCGATTGTTTTGCCCTGTACTATGAAGCCGTTACGGGGCAAGTGACGGCGCTCAACGGCTCGGGCCGCGCGCCGGCCGGCCTGACCCTGGCCCGGCTCGCACGCGAGGGGTTCGGCGCCGGGGCGCCCTTGCCGCCGTATCACCCCTACACGATCACCGTGCCCGGCGCGTGCGCAGGCTGGTGTGATATCGTCGAACGTTTCGGCAAACTGCCGCTGGCGAAGATCCTGGCCCCGGCGATCCGCCTGGCCGAGGAAGGCTTTCCCGTTGCGCTGATCACTGCCTACCATTGGGCCCGCGGGGCCGAGCGCCAATTGCGCCACGCGTCGGGCGGGCGGGAGCTGACAATTGACGGCCGCGGGCCGCGGCCGGGGGAGATTTTCCGCAATCCGGGTCTGGCCGGCACGCTGCGCACCGTGGCGGAAGGCGGTAAGGACGCATTTTATCGGGGCGAGATCGCCGCGGCCATCGCCGAGACGGTGCAAAGCGCTGGCGGCTGTCTGACCATCGAAGACCTGGCCGGTCATCACAGCACCTGGGACGAGCCGATCAGTGTGACCTATCACCCCTTCGGCGTAGCTCAGGACAAGGGTGTGCGCGTGTGGGAATGCCCGCCGAACGGCCAAGGGCTGACCGCGCTGCTGGCGCTCAACCTGTTGGAAGGATTCGACCTGACCGGCCCTTCGACCGGCTCAGGGCGTGGTCTCGATCCTCTGGGGCCGGAGCGCCTGCATCTGGAGATCGAAGCGCTGCGCCTGGCCTTCGCCGATGCGCACTGGTACATCGCCGATCCCACTTTCAGCAGCGTGCCGATCCCTCAATTGCTCTCGAAGGAATATGCGACCGAGCGCCGCAAGCTGATTAATCCCAAGCGCGCCACCCTCGATCAGCAGCGCGGCGCGCCCGCCGCTTCTTCCGACACGGTCTATTTCTGCGTGGTGGACGGCGCGGGAAACGCCTGCTCGTTCATCAACAGCAACTATATGGGCTTCGGCACCGGCATCGTGCCGGCCGGCCGGGGGTTCACGCTCCAGAACCGGGGCCACAACTTCAGCCTGGCGCCGGACCACCCGAACGGCGTCGCGCCGGGGAAACGCCCCTACCACACGATCATCCCCGGCATGCTGACCCGTCTCAGCGATGGCGCGTTGATCGGCCCGTTCGGTGTGATGGGCGGTTTCATGCAGCCGCAGGGGCACGTGCAGGTCGTGGTCGCGCTGGCGAACGATCAGCTTGACCCGCAGTCCGCGCTCGACCGGCCGCGCTTTTGCATCAGCGACGGTACGGCGGGCGGGCAGGTCGGCATCGAGGAGGGCATTCCGCCGCAAACGCTTCGGGCGCTCCAAACGCTGGACCATCCCGCCTACGCGGTATCTGGTCACGACCGGGCGCTTTTCGGCCGCGGGCAGATCATCCTGCGCGACCCAGAGACGGGGGTGTTGTGCGGCGGGAGCGATCCGCGGGCCGATGGGTGCGCGATGAGTTTGTGATGCGTGAGATCCCCGATGGTTTTCTCGAACGCATGCGTTCCCTCCTGGGCGACGAGTTCGGGGCGTTCGTGGCGAGCTATGACCGGGCGCCGATGGCCGGGTTGCGCGTCAACACGCTCAAGATATCAGTCGAGGCGTTCCGCACGGCCGCGCCGTTCGATCTGACCCCCGTGCCGTGGTGTCCCACCGGGTTCACCCTCCCAGACGAGCAACCGGCCGGCAAACACCCCTGGCATGCGGCCGGCCTCTACTACCTGCAGGAGCCGTCGGCGATGGCGGTAGCCGAGCTGCTCGACCCCCAGCCCGGCGAGCGTGTGTTGGATCTGGCCGCGGCGCCCGGCGGCAAAGCGACTCACATCGCTGCATTGATGGGCGATCAGGGGCTGCTGATCGCCAACGAGCTGCATCCGAAGCGAGCCTGGATCCTGGCCGAGAACCTGGAGCGCTGGGGCGCGAGCCAGGTCGCGATCACCAATGAGTCGCCGGAACGCCTCGCTGACCGATTCGCCGGCTTCTTTGATCGAGTACTCCTGGACGCGCCCTGTTCGGGGGAGGGGATATTTCGCAAGAGCGCGGCCGCCCGCCGGGAGTGGTCCCCCGCGCTCGTTCGGGGGTGCGCCCAACGCCAATCGCTCATCCTGGGGCACGCGGCCCGGCTGGTGCGACCGGGGGGTCGTCTGGTCTATTCGACGTGCACCTTCGCGCCGGAGGAAGACGAGGCGGTGATCGCCGGCTTCCTGGCTGCCCACGCCGATTTCGATCTGGTTGAGCCGCCGGGCCGGCCCGGTTTCTCGCCCGGCCGGTCGGAGTGGATCGGCAGTGGGAGCGGGTTTTCCGGCGCCGACTCGGCCCCCGCTCGTTATAACAGCAGCCTGACGCCAGGAACACCTCCATCGAGGCCAGAAAACCTGCCCCTGCGCTTCGCCGTCCGCCTCTGGCCCCACACCGGCCCAGGGGAAGGCCACTTCATCGCCGTCCTCCAGCGCCGGGCGGGCGCCGATGGCCCAACGCCCACGCCGAAACCGTGGCGCATCGTTCCCCTCCCGCGGCCGGTCGAGCAGGCCTATCGCGCGTTCTGCGCGGCGAACCTGGCGCGCCCACCGGCCGCCGATCGGCTGGCGCTGGTCGGCGCCTATCTCTACGTCTTGCCCGATGATTTGCCCGATCTGACCGGCCTGCGCATCCTCCATCCTGGCTGGTGGCTGGGCGTCGTGAAGAAGGATCGCTTCGAGCCGAGCCACGCCTTGGCTCTGCGCCTGCCGCCATCGCAAGTTCACCGCCGCGCCGACCTGCCGGCCGATAACCCCGACGGCTTAAGCCGTCTGCACGCCTATCTGCGCGGCGAGGGCTTCCGCGGCCCCGGCGAAGACGGCTGGCTCCTCGTCGCGGCGGATGGGTTCCCGTTGGGCTGGGGCAAACGCATGCAGGGTACCGTGAAAAGCCGCTATCCCAAAGGGCTGCGATGGAATTGAACCGGATTCTTGTGCTGATCCGCGGCGCCGGCGACCTGGCGAGCGGCGTGGCCGCGCGGCTGCACCGCTGCGGCTTCCCCGTCGTGATGACTGAACTGCCGCAACCGTTGATGGTGCGCCGGATGGTCTGCTTCGGGGAGGCCGTTTACCAGGGTGAGATGGCGGTCGAGGGGATCGTCGCCCGCCGCGTGCCCGATGTCACGGCCGCGCGGCAGGCCCTGGCCGAACGCATCATTCCTATCCTCGTTGATCCCCTGGCCGCCTACCGGGCTGAACTGGCTCCCCACGTGTTGGTAGATGGCACGATGGCGAAACACAACACCGGCGTGGCCTGCACGCGCCGATTCGACGCGCCGCTGGTGATCGGCCTGGGACCGGGCTTCACTGCTGGATCCGACTGCCATGCCGTGATCGAGACCCAGCGTGGCCACTGGCTCGGCCGTGTTTATTGGCAGGGCGCGACGCTGCCCGACACCGGTGTGCCCGGTGAGAGCGGCGGGACGGCGACCGCCACGCGTGTGTTGCGCGCGCCGGTCGCTGGCCTCCTGGCGGCGCAGGCTGAGATCGGTGACTTGATGGCATTGGGGCAGTTGGTCGCAACTGTTGCAGGCAGCGAAGTGCGCGCCGGCTGCGCCGGGGTTCTGCGGGGCCTCATCCGCCCCGGCGTACATGTGACGGCGGGGGTGAAGATCGGCGACATTGATCCGCGCGGGGAGCGCGCTCACTGCTTCACCATCTCGGACAAATCGCTGGCTGTTGGCGGCGGCGTGCTGGAGGCGATCCTGACGAATGCGCAAGAACAGCGTGATGCCGAGGTTAATCGCAGCCGCAAGACGAATGTGACGCATTTGGGGAAGTGCGTCACATCTTGAAAGCTCGGTCGCTATCCGCGCCGGACATCCTGAATCCGGATATCCGTCAGGCTGCTCAAGGTTTCGACCAGGACATCTTCCGGCAAGTTGGTCACCTTGAGCACCGAGGCCCAGACCGTCGGATCGGCTGTGGGGTAGGTCACGAAAACCGACAGGTAGCCGCCCTTTTGCGCAATCGCATTGCTCAGGCGTGCGACCTCGCCAGCGCGATCCGGTTGAAGAACGGTGACGCGCACGCCCTCGCGACGGGCGCCCAGCAGGTTCACCATGACGCCGAAGATGTCGTTGTCGCTGATGATCCCTACCAGTCGGTCCCCGCGCATCACGGGCAGGCAGCCGATCTTCTTGTCGGCCATGATGCGGGCAGCCTCTTCCAGGGCCACGTCTTCCCCGATGGTGATGATATTTTTGACCATGACGTGGTGCGCCTTGATCTTGACCAGGGCGTAGTTGATTGCAGCCGGACTGACGCTTCGCATCCCGGAGGGGATGGCCTGGATCAGCGAGCGCTGCGTGATCAGCCCCACCAACTTGCCGGCGGCATCCAGGATGGGCAGGTGGCGAAAGCCATGCTGCTGCATGAGGGCCTGCGCCTCAGTGACGGGCATATCGGGCTGGCCGCAGATGGGATTGTGGGTCATGCGATCTTTGACGAGCATAGCGACTCCTATCTATAAGTGACCGGCTCTTGGCAAGTGCCGGTCACTTGAACACAGTTCGCGCGGGTCGTGGATAGAGTCCCGCGCGGGTGACGATTTCGGGCACCGCATCGGCCCAGTGGACCGCCATGATGTGGATGCCGGCGACCCCCGGAATCTGGCGCACCTGTGCGATGATTTCATTGCAGATGCGGATCCCTTCCTCGGGCTGGGCAGCCTTGGGGGTCTTGGTCATCCGCTGGACGATTTCATCCGGCACTTCCATGCCGGCCACTTTGGTCGCCATGAAGTTGGCTTGCCCCGCGGATTTGACCGGCCCAACCCCCGCCAGGATGTAGACCTGTTTGTGCAGACCCAGGTCAACCACGCGCGCCATGTAGGTCTTGAATCGTTCCACGTTGTAGATGAGTTGAGTCTGCACGAAGCGCGCGCCCGCGGCCACCTTCTTCGCCAGGCGCAGCGGCCGCCAGTCGTGAGGCGGCGCGAAGGGGTTGGCCGCCGCGCCGATGAAGAACTGGGGCGCGGGCAAGATCGGCCGGCCGTTGTCCAGGATCCCGTGCTCGCACAGATTCCGAGCCATGCGGATCAGATGCATCGAGTCTACATCATACACGTTCTTGGCTTCGGGATGATCGCCCCAGATGCCGTGATCGCCGCTCAGACACAGCAGGTTACGGATGCCCAGGGCGGCCGCGCCCAATAGATCGGCCTGGATCGCCAGCCGGTTGCGGTCGCGACAGGTCATCTGGGCCACCGGCTCGACGCCGTGCTGCAAGAGTATGGCCGCCACCGGAATGCTCGCCATTCGCACGCTGGCGGCCTGGTTGTCGGTGATGTTGACCGCGTCGGCATAGCCACGGAGCGTCTGGGCGTCGCGAGCAATGCTCGCCAGATCAACCCCCTTGGGCGGCGAAAGCTCCGCGGCGACGGCGAACTGGCCGGATTGCAGCACCGCGGCCAGATGACTGATGGGTGCAGGCACGTTACAATTCCTCGAGGATGGCCTGGCGGATCGCCTCTTCGCTGCTGGCGCCGCTCAGCTTGGGCCGGCCGTTGATGAAGACGCCATAGGCCACGCCGTACCGCTGTAGGGTTTCCGGGGATAGCGCTTCCTGGCGGATCACGACGCGTTCCCCGAACTCGCGTGTTACTTCGAGCACAGCCATCTGGGCGGCGGTCTCGAAGGGACAGAGATAGCCGCTCAGGATCAACACCTCTATCGGCGCGCCCCGGCGAGGCCGGATGCGCGCTTCAAGAGGCCGCACGCTTACCTGGGGCTGGCTCAGCGGCAGATAGAGCAACTTGCGCGCGCCGGCGTCGTGGACGATCGCGAAGCCACGGCTCAGGTAGTGGCGGTAGTGCATCTGGTCGTCGCGGCTGGTACCCTCTACCAGGATACCCTTGCAGCCCTGCGCGCGCATCTCCGCTTCGAACGCGGCAAAGAGCTGCCGGCCGAAGCCCTGGCCCTGGCGGCGGCGTTGCACCCACTCGCAGTAGAGCACGGCCACGCCCGGCTCCATCTCATATGGAACCAGGGCGCGCTCGGAGGGGGCATAATAGAGCTGGCCGACGGCGCCGCCGTCGGCGTCGTGGATGTGATAGCCCTCGACGTAACGGCCCAGGTTCTGGCCCACCCAGGTGCGACAGACATTCAGCGCAGCCGGCCAGGGGGTGGGCACCTCGGCCATGCAACAGAAGGCCTGTTGCGCCTCAGCCTCGCTTTCGACCCGTTTCACGACAACTTGATCGCCCATCGGCTCCTCCCTAAACAAGCGCCTCGACGTGCCAGGCACCTCGCAGGTGCCTGGCACGTGGCGACAACTACGCTACTTGCGGACTTCACGCAGCCGCCGATCCACACCCTTCAGCAGGTTGATCCATGACGACGTGCCCTGGAGCTGCCAGTTGACCGGCGGCTGCTCCGTCAACAACTCCTTGCCCCAGATCGTCATCTTCTGGCTGCGCTCATAAGCGTCCACCCAAACGCAGCGCATCTCCGGTTTGACCTCGCAGTGTTCGTTCAACCGCACGCCGCCGCACGGCCCGTTGCGCAGGTTCTTGGGGCAGGTCATGGGACAGGTCATGCCGGTGTAGTGCAGGATGCACTGCCCACACAGACGGCAATCGAAGACCGCCTTCTTGCCCAGATCCTCGAAGGGCAGGATCACCTTTCCCGCGCGATCGTAACCGACGCGGGCGAAGAACGGGTTCAGCCTGTGCAGCGCCCACTCCGCGGCCTGCCAGAGGCGTTCGAGCGCGTGGGGATGGTTTTGGATGGAACGTCGGAGACTCATCATGCCTCACTGTAAAGCACGGCCGGGCCTTTCGTTCACCAGGTCGCCGGTTTCGCGAATGTGCTACTACTGTACTAACCCTCAAAAACACAGAAGCCGCCTCGCAGTTGCGAGACGGCTTCGCACCCGTTCGTCTATGAAAGACTACCGGGGGGACGCAGCTATATTATCTCGCAATTGCCTGAACTCGACTTTGTACGTTTCGCGAACTTTAACAGGTATTAATTGAAGGAATATGGGTTTCTTGGGTTAGAATAGAGCTGAATGACCATTCTGCAACCCAGGAGAAACCTATGTTCCTGCCCGCCGAGAT